>OKUU01000537.1_pt1 | contig 12500 bp, 9 predicted proteins | sample 1606561 | NCBI WGS metagenome assembly OKUU01 (sample SAMEA3882506, study PRJEB24775) | human gut metagenome | biome: human-associated habitat; feature: intestine environment; material: feces | place: Netherlands | collected 2009/2010
TCATCACCAGCAGCAGGGCCACAAAGCTGAACACGCAGTTCACCATGGCAAAGCAACACTTTTCCAGCGGGAAGATATACTTGGGGATATACACCTTTTTCAGCAGGGGGGCAGCGCTGAGCACGCTGCTCATGCTGGAGGAGGTGGCTTCGTTGAAGAAGTTGAAGAGCAGCTGACCGCACATCAGGAACACCGGGAAGTTGTCGATGCCGCTGCCCCGCATATCCATCAGGCTGCTGAACACAGCCCAGTAGACCAGGCACATCAGCAGGGGGTTCAGCACGCTCCACAGCACACCCAGCACGCTGCGGCGGTATTTCAGCTTGAAATCACGGCTGACCAGATTCCACAGCAGATAGCGGTAGCGCCAGAAGCCGTTGAACATTCCTTTCAGTTTCGCCACGGGCTATCACCACTTTTCAAAGAATTCAAACTTCTGGGCTGCAAAGGGCTCATGCAGCTTGTCCTTTGCGCTGGTCTTATGCTCACAGCCGCAGTCGGGCCACTGCACGTTCACGGTGGGGTCATCGTAGGGGATGCCGCCCTCGCTGGTGGGGTCATAGACATCGGTGCACTTGTAGCAGAACTCGGCCACATCGCTCAGCACCAGGAAGCCGTGGGCAAAGCCCTCGGGGATATAGAACATCTTCTTGTTCTCCTCGCTCAGGGTCACGCCCACCCACTTGCCGAAGGTGGCGCTGTGGGGGCGGCAGTCCACGGCCACATCGTACACCTCGCCCTTGGTCACGCGCACCAGCTTGCCCTGGGTGTGGTTCTTCTGGAAGTGCAGCCCGCGCAGCACGCCCCGGGTGGAGCGGCTCTGGTTGTCCTGCACAAATTCCTTATCGATGCCAGCCTCTGCAAACTGATCCTTCTGGTAGGTCTCCATAAAATAACCGCGGTCGTCGCCGAACACCTGCGGCTCAATGACCACCACGCCGGGGATCTCGGTCTGCGTAAAAATAAACTTACCCATGATATTGTACCTCTCTTTTTTCTGAAAGCTTTTTCTTTATCTGGAAAAGTCTGGTTTTGAACAGGCTTTTACGCTTTTTTATGGTGCCTTGCCGTTTTGCGGCGCTTTTTCAGGCGGGAATGTACCCGCAGCACCAGTACGGTAACCACGGCTGCACCTATGGTGCACCCCACCGAGATGCCCGCCAGCAGCCATGCGCTGCTGCCCGGTTCCACGTCCCTGGCGGCTTCCAGCTTTGTGCCGGTGCTCTGCTCCAGCAGCTCCGCCAGACCGGTGATCTCTGCCTTTACCCGCACGCTGGTGCTCTCCTGCTGCGCGCCGCCGTTCAGGGTGTACACCGCATACACGGCGGGCTCTGCGCCAAGCAGATACTGCTCCGGCAGCTCCAAGTCCACGGTCACGTCCTGCGCGGATAAGCCCTCGGCCAGCAGCAGCTTCACCCCGGGGTCGGCCACAGTAACGGTGCCAAGGCTCTGCCCGCCGCCCGCCACAGCCAGCTGTGCGGTGACCGTGCCGCCGGGCAGCTGGGTGTAGCTTTTATAGGTGGAAAAGGCGTAGTCCAGCAGGGTGCGCATATCGTTATATTTATCGGTGCTCAGCTGGCTTTGCATGGTCGCGCAGATCAGCCGCACCCCGTCCTGCTCCGCCAGACAGACATAGCTGTACCGGGCGGTGTTGGTATAGCCCAGCTTGGAGCCCAGCACACTGTCGATATGGTAGCGGCTGGAGCCGATGCGGATCTTATCCTGCTGGGAGAAGTAGCGGGTCACCGGCTGGATGTTGGTGGGCTGCATGGTGTACATCTCGTTGCGGGTGAACAAGTCCTCAAACCCCGGCTGCTGCAGCGCCCAGCGCAAAATCTGTGCCATATCGTAGCAGCTGGTGTAGTGGTCGTTGTCGCTGATGCCGTGGGGGTTTGAAAAGTGGGTGTGGGCAAGGCCAAGCTCCTCCACCTGTGCATTCATGGCCGCCACGCCGTCCGCGATGGTGCCGCCGCCGAAATACTCCGCCAGCAGGTTGGCACCGTCGTTGGCGCTGGCCATCTGGGTGGCGTACAGTGCATCCACCAAGGGGACTTCTTCCCCTTCCCGCAGGGCAATATGGCTGGAATCCGTGCCCGCCAGCGAGTAGACATCCTCGTGGGTCACGGTCAGCTTTACGTCATCCCAGTCTCCCTGCGCCTTCTCGCAGGCAAGACCAAGGGTCATTACTTTGGTAATGGAGGCCGGGTGCAGCTCCTCGTCCATATTCTGCTGCGCCAGCACAAGGCCGGTGTCTGCATCCATGATGCAGTATGCCCGGGTATTGGCCAGCGCCGGGCCGGCTGCTGCTGCGCCGGACACCAGCACAGCGCCTATCAAAAGCAGCACAGTGCACAGTGCTGCGGTAAATTTTTTCATCTGGTATTCTCCGCTTATCCGTTTTATGCCGACAAGACATCATTTGAAGTATACCACATTTTTTCCCCGCTGAAAAGAGATTTACACATTCCTTTGTCCCAGCAGCACCGGCTGCAGCTGCTCACCCCGCAAAGCGGCGTCCACGGCGGCGGGCAGCAGGGCAAGGTCGGCCTTCAGGCTCTGGGGCTTGGCAAAGGGGTCGTCCTGCCCGTAGGGCACAAAGTAATAGTGCTTGCGCTGGCACAGCCGCGCCATATTTTCGCCGGAGGCGCCAAGGCCGTCGTTGGTAGACACTGCCAGCACCACTGGGCTGCCCACCCGCAGCAGGCTTTTGGCGGCAAGGGTCACCGGCGTATCCGAAAGTCCCGCCGCCAGCCGCGCCAGCGTTGCGCCGGTGCAGGGGGCGACCACCAGCGCCTGCGCCAGCCGCCGGGGGCCCAGCGGCTCCACCGCCTGCAGGGTGTCCAGCACCGGCTGCCCGGTAACGGCCTGTAAGCGCTGCCGCCAGCTTTCCCCGGTGCCGAACCGGGTATCCTGCTGCGCGGCAAAGCTCATAACGGGCAGCAGCGTCCAGCCCTGTGCCGTCAGTGCCTGCGCCGCGCCCAAGGCGTCCTCCAACGTGCAAAAGCTGCCGCACACCGCAAAGGCAAGACAGCCCTTTTTCTCTGTGGTCATATCTTCTCCTCCCGCTCCTGCAAAATGGTCTGCACCGTGCGCGCCAGCGCCTCCCCTGCTGTTTCCGGCGCCCAGACCGTCGGCAGGCTCAGCGCGTGCAGCGCCGTGTGCCCCAGCCGCCGGGCGGCGGCAAAGTCCGTACCGCCGGGCTTTGAGGCCAGATCCACGATCAGGCACCCCTTCGGCAGCGCTGCCAGCACTGCCGCTGTCAGCACCGGCGCGGGGATGGTGTTCACCACCGTATCAAAGGCGGCAGCTGCGGCGGCAAGGTCTGTCAGCGGCACCGCCCGCAGACCCTGCTCCTCTGCCATGGCCCGCTGCACCGGGCGGCGTGCCGCCACGGTCACCCGCGCACCCAGTGCCGCCAGACGCACCGCAAGCGCCCGCCCCACCGGGCCAAATCCCAGCACCAGCACCGCCGCGCCCCACAGGGTACGGCTGCGCCGTTCCAGCAGAATGCCGATGCAGCCCTCGGCGGTGGGGATGGCGTTATACACGGTCAGCTCCGGGCGGGCAAAGTAGTCCACCAGTTCCACCCCCGCCGCCCGGGCGATGGTCCTTGCGCTGTCCGTCACCTTACCGCCCAGCGCCAATGCCCCGGGCTTTGCCATGCCCAGCAGCTGCGTCAGCGGCAAATCAGCCTGTTCCAGCGGGAGCGGCAGCAGGATGCAGTCTGCCTGCGGCAGCTGCTGCACGCCACCCACCGTATACCCCGCCCGCGCCAGTGCACGCCCTGCCGCCGCCTGCCGGGCATCGCTGCCCACCACCGCAAACCGCTTTGTCTGCCTCATGTCGTCATCTCCCCTTTTCCGCTGTGCACCATCCTATGCAGGAAGAGGAAACTGCGTGAGCGGGAAGGTGCTGACCGGCAGAAACAAAAAAGCTCCCCCTTTCGGGGGAGCCGATAAAGCCGCAAGGCTTTGCCTGAGCGGGTTCTTATTTCAGCGCTTCTTCCAGCACCTTCAGCAGGTGCGGGATATCCAGCGGCTTTGCGATGTGGCCGTTCATGCCCGCATTCAGGGCGTTCTGACGGTCCTCCTCAAAGGCGTTGGCGGTCATGGCAAAAATAGGGATGCCTGCCTTGCGGGGGTCGGGCAGAGCGCGGATACGCCGGGTGGCTTCGTAGCCGTCCATCCGGGGCATCTGGATGTCCATCAAAATCAGGTCGTACTGCCCGGGCACGGACTGCTCCATCTTTTCCACTGCTTCAACGCCGTCTCCGGCGGTATCCACAAGGAAGCCCGCTTCCTTTAAGATCTCTATGGCGATCTCCCGGTTCAGGGCGTTATCCTCCACCAGCAGCAGGTGCTTACCGTCAAAGCTTGCCTTGGGCGGCAGGGCGGGCGTCTGGGTCGACTGCACCCGGAAGGGCTCTGCCAGTACCTTGCGCAGCTCCGAGAGGAAGAGCGGCTTTTCGCAGAACGCGGTCACTCCGGCGGCGCGGGCCTCGTCCTCGATGTCCGCCCAGTCGTAGGCGGTCAGGATGATGATGGGGCAGCTGTCCCCGATGACCTTGCGGATCTGCCGCACGATCTCGATGCCGTTCATATCCGGGATGAGCCAGTCGATGATATACACGCTGAAAGCATCGCCCTGCTCCACGGCGTACTTCGTGCGGATAACTGCTTCCTTGCCGGAGATGGTCCACTCCGGGCGCATGCCGATCTTGGAAAGCATGGTGCTGACGCTCAGGCAGGTGTTGGTGTCGTCGTCCGCCACCAGTGCCCGCAGCCCTTCCAGTTGGGGCAGCTGTTTGATCTCCGCCTTCTGCCCGCTGAGGGTAAAGCAGAGGTTCACGATGAACTCGCTGCCCTTGCCCGGCTCGCTTTCAAGGGTGATGGTGCCGCCCATCAGGTCTACAATGTTCTTGGTGATGGAAAGGCCGAGACCCGTGCCCTGGATGCCGCTGACGGTGGAGCTTTCCTCCCGGGTGAACTCCTCAAAGATGTGCTTCTGGAACTCCTTGTTGATGCCGATGCCGTTGTCCTTGATGCGGAATTCGTAGTTGCCGCAGCCCTTGGGCGCGCCGGGCTTTTGGGCAATGCGGATGCTCACCATGCCGCCGGTGGGGGTGAACTTGATGGCATTGGAAAGGATGTTCAGCAGCACCTGATTCAGCCGCAGCGGGTCGGTGATGATATCCTCGTCCACCACATCCATGGTGTCGATGAACAGCGACAACCGTTTGGAACTGATGTTGGGCTGGATGATGGAGCGTATATCGTGCACGAGATCCGGCAGATGCACCGCCTTTTCCTCGATCTTTACCTTGCCGCTCTCGATGCGGCTCATGTCCAGCACATCGTTGATGAGGGAGAGCAGGTGCTGGCTGGAGGTGGAGATCTTTTTCAGGTAGTCCAGCACCTGTTCCTTATTATCAACATGGGTCGCCGCCAGTGAGGTAAAGCCAATAATGGCGTTCATCGGGGTGCGGATGTCGTGGCTCATGTTGAACAAGAACTCCCGCTTGGCGCGGTTTGCCGCTGCCTCGTGCCGGACGGCAAGCTCCAGCTTGCGGTTCTGTTCCTCCAGCTGGGCGTGGTACTTCTGCTCCTGCTCCTTTTTTTGCTGCTCCGCAAGCTTCATGGAGCGGCGGCGCAGCGTTTGCAGCACTGCCACGCAGATCAGATAGAAGATCAGCGCCGTCAGCAGTGCGCTGCTGAAATTGCGGAACACCGATTTTTCGTCGATATAGAGATACAGATCAAAATTCTGTCCGTTGCTGTACATGCCGAAATAGCAGCCGGAATTTGCCCAGTCGCGGGTGTGGGTCAGAATGTCGGGCGCACCGGCCTTGCGGATGCCCTGCACCAGCGGGCTGTTCGTGGTGTACAGTCCGATGAGGCTCGGGTCGTTTGCGGCGATCACCTTGTTGTCCTGCACGATAAAGATGGTGCCGCTGATGTTCTTCGGGTAGCCGTCCAGCACGCTCTGGATGGACAGGGCTGTCCCCTCCACAAACTCCGGCGGGGTCACCCGGTAAGCCAGCAGCACGGCGTCCCCTGCTGCGGCGCGGCGGGTGGCAACATCCACCGCTGTACCATCCTGTAACAGAATGCGCTTGAGGTAGGTCTTTTGCGGGTTTTGCAGCACGTTCAGCGCGGCTTGCTCCCGCAGAGATTCCGCAAACTGCGCATAGCCGATATTACCATCCGTATATTCGCACAGTGATTTTCCATTTTCGTCCAGTACGGCAATGCCGGTAAGCCAGAGGGACTTCGTTTCTGCCCGGAGGCTTTCGGGGTCGTAGAGATCCAAGGCGTCGTTTTCAGCCAGCTGCCGCACCGAGACCGCCATCCGGCGCAGCGACTTTGCGGTGATGGTATCGTTATATTTTTCGTAGCTGGTGGACTGCACTTTTACAAAGTTGATGGTGCGGTCAAAGTATTCCTCGGTAGCGCGTATGGACGCCCGCCCGGAGAAGAGGGTCACTGCCAGCAAAAGCAGCACGCCCATCAGCAGGTAGAGCGCCGCCACCCGCATATTGGGCGTGAACGTTTTCTTGTTACGGTTCAAGGGCGTCCACCTCCAGATATTTTTCCGGGTCCGGCAGATATTTGCCTACGATCTGCTTCATCGTGCCGTCGGCGCGCATGGCGGCAAAGGTCTCGGTCAGCTTTTCGTCCAGCCCGCGGGTGTCGTTCAGCGCAAAGGCCACGCCGATGCCGGTGACCAGCAGCGGCTCCTCCAGAATGCGGAAATTGGCATTGCAATCCTGCATATACTGCAAAATGGCGGCCTCGTGGGCGGCAATGGCGTCCACATAGCCGCAGTTCAGCATGGCGTACTGCACGCTGCGGTCCTCGGCGCTCAGCAGTTCACCAAACTGCGGGATGCGGGGGTCGGTGCCGCCGAGGAAGATTTCCTCCGGCTTGGTGGTGCTTTGCACCATCATGGTCTTGCCCGCAAGGTCGGCAAGCGTTTCAATGCCGCTATCGGCATTGACCGCCACCACCTGACGGCTGACCATATACGGCCCTGCCCAGCGGTACAGCTGCTCCCGCCCATCCATGGAAAAGCAGCTCCAGATGCAGTCAATGGCGCCGCTTTCCACCAGCTTGGTTTTCTGCTCCCAGTCAATGATCTCAAACCGCACCGCATACCCCATGCGGGCAAAGGCCTCGGTGGCAATGTCCACATCAATGCCGGTGGGCGTGCTGTCATTGTTCAGGTAGATAAAAGGCGGGTAGTTATCGCTGCCCACCGTAAGCTCGGGCAGTGCTGCCGCCGCCTGCGTTTTGCTGCAGGCGGTCAGCCCGGCTGCCGCTGCCGCCGCGCACACCTTTAAAAAGGTACGGCGGGGTATTTTATGGTTGAATCGCTGTTCTGTCACGCGTAGTTGCCCTCACATTACCATTGTAAAATTTCCTGCTTCAGTTCCCCCTGCACGTCCAGCAGGCACTGCAGCAGCAGCGGGTTGAAGGCTCCGCACGCGCCGTTCGTGATCATCTGGACAGCCGTTTCGTGCGGGAAAGCCTTTTTATAGCACCGTTCGCTGGTCAGTGCGTCATACACATCCGCCATGGAAACCAGCTGGGCGCTGATTGGGATATCGTCGCCCTTCAGCCCGTCCGGGTATCCCCTGCCGTCCCAGCGCTCGTGGTGCCAGCGGGCGATCTCGTAGGCGGTCTGCAACAGCGGCTGGTCTGCAAAGCTTTCAGTCTTTTGCAGCATCTCTGCGCCCAGCATACTGTGGGTCTTGATCACCGCAAATTCTTCTGCGGTCAGCTTGCCGGGCTTATTCAGGATGGCTTCGTCAATGCCGATCTTGCCGATATCGTGCAGCGCCGACGCCAGCGGGATGTTATCCTGCTGCTCGGGGGTCAGGTCGTAGCGGCTGGTCAGCTCTATCAGCCGGTGCAGCAGCGTCTCGGTGATGATGCGGATGTGCCGCACATGAGAGCCGGACTCGCCGTTGCGGAACTCCACGATCTGGCTCAGCACGCCTACCAGCACATCGGTGTTCTTTTCGCGGGCGCGGATCTGGTCGGACACCATCTGCACCAGCCGCCGCTGCTTGGCATACAGCTTGATGGTGTTGACCACCCGGCGGTAGACGATCTTTGCGTCAAAGGGGCGGTTGACATAGTCGCTGGCACCCAGCTCGTAGGCCTTGCGGATGGCTTCCTCCGAGTCGTCACTGGAGATCATGATCACCGGCACGTCCTCGATGGTGTGGTTGGTGTTCATGGTGCGCAGCACCTCAAAGCCGTCCATGACCGGCATATTGATATCCAGCAGCACCAGCGAGATCTGCCCCGCCTTTTCCCGCAGCAGCTCCAGACACTGTTTGCCGTTCCCGGCTTCCAGAATACGGTAGTCATCGCCCAGAATGCCGGTCAGCATCATGCGGTTCATCATGGCATCGTCCACCAGCAGGATCACGGGCTTTTCCCCTAAGACATCCTTCTGTGCAGCCAACCGGCTGTCCTGTGTGTCCACCGCCACTGCGTCCTTGTGGTTTTTGGCCTGATACATTATAAAATCTGCCCGGCGCACCACGTTCTCCATAGGGTCGGCAAGGGTCTGCATCGCGCCGCCGATGCTCAGCGACAGCCGGAAGTGGGGGTAGCCCGGCACCACCGTTTGCTGCACGGCGGTGCGGATCTGCTCCAGCTTTACCTTGAAATAATCCGCCGGGATGCCGGGCAGCACCAGCAAAAACTCGTCGCCGCCGTAGCGGATCAGCAGATCTGTTTCCCGGATGCAGCTGCGGATGGCCTTTGCAGCGGTTTCCAGCGCCAGATCTCCGGCGTGGTGGCCGTAGGTATCGTTGCAGATCTTGAAATCGTCGATATCCATCAGGGCGATGCCTGCCGGGCCGATGTTATTGCGCACCACTTCCTCGTAAAAGCGGCGGTTGTAGGTGCCGGTCAGGGCGTCGTGGTTCAGCCGCTGCCGGTAGCGCTTTTCTTTTTCCATGCTCCGGGCAGTAGTCTGGGCAAACTGCGCCTTCTGCTCCTCCATCTGCTGCATCATCCGCAGCAGATTATGGTTGGCGGTTTCCAGCGCCTCCCGCTGGGTACGGTTCTGCTGTTCCAGCTTTTCCCGCAGTTCCATATAGGGGGTGATATCCGTGATCGTGCCCACGATATAGCCTTTGCCGTACCATTCCACCTGATTGGCAGCGTTGGTGACCCAGCGGTAGCCGTTTTTGCCCAGAATCCGGAAGATGCTGTCACCATTCTTGGCGTAAGTCGCGCTGTTTTCCGCATTCCGGTAGCGCAGCCCGGCCGCCAGATCATCCGGGTGCACCAGCGCGGTGTAGCGGTTATCGAACCTTGCCGCAAATTCTTCCCGCTCCCAGCCCAGTATCTCCAGAAAACGGTCACTGACATAAGCAAACGGATAGCCTTTTTCCGGGTCATCCGCACAACAGTGGAAGCCGCCCGGTATATTCTGTGCATAGCGTTCCAGCCGCAGAAATCCTTTTTTTATTGTCTCGTCTGTTTCCATTTTACCTTTCCTGCCTTTTTCTCCGCGCGCCGCAGCACGCAGTACCCCCTGTTACCGCAATTTCAAACTTCACCTTCCTGTGCGCCCCGCTTTTGAGCACACTATAACAGTATGATTTTATCATCAAAACTGCCTAGTTGCAAGCATTTTTTGCCAACAGAACGGCAAGTAAGGCGCATTAGAAAAAGTTATAAGGGCAGCGGGCTCCCCCCTGCCGGAAAAAGCCGTTCTTACTGTATCCGATTCGTTACAGTTTCAGCCTGCAACAAAAAAAGAGATAGACCTCCCCTTCCGAGAAAGTCTATCTCATTTTTATCCGTTTTCTTCTGTTTTCTATCAGCCCTGCTTTTTCCAGCGGCGCATGACGCCCATGCCCAAGGCATAGGGGCCGGTGTGCACCGCGATGGTGCAGCCGATCTGCAAAAGCCCTACCTCACACTGTGCGCCGGGGTACTTGGCGCGCAGGGCGGCACGGGTCTGCATCCACAGACGCTTGCCCTCGTCGGCATCGTAGCCGTAGCCCACCGTAATGCGGTAGTCGTCCGGGGTGCCGCCGTGGGCATCCAGATAGTTCATCAGCTGTTCCAGCGCCTTTTCAAAGCTCTTCTGGCGGCCGCGGGCTACGCCGCCGGAGAAGATCTCGCCATCCTTGAACAGGATCATGGGCTTGAGCCCCAGCATATTGGCGGCGCGGCCGGTCACCTTGCCGATGCGCCCGCCCTTGATGAGGTAGTCCAGATCACCCACGGTGAAGAAGATCTGGTTGGTGGATTTTTCGGCTTCCAGCCAAGTCACAGTCTCGTCCAAGGTGCAGCCTGCATCCCGCATGGCCACGGCATTTTCCACCATGGTGGATTCGGTCACGGTGGCGGCGGCAGAGTCGATGACCTCGATGCGGGCATCGGGGTAGTCCTCCAGCACCAGTTCCCGGGCATTGCGGGCGCTGCCCACGCAGCCGCTCATCTTGCCGGTGAACACCAGACACAATACCTCCCGACCCGCCTCGGCGTGTGCGCGGAAGGCCTTTTCAAAGTCCTCGATAGAGGCCAGACTGGTCTTGGGGTAGGCCGCCGGGTTATCCACCATGAACTGATAAAAGTCCCGCACAGGGATCTCCAGCCCTTCCTTGCGGTAATGCTCGCCGTCCAGCGATACATAAAAGGGCACGACCTCGATGCCAAGCTGCTTGGCGGTGTCCAGCGTCAGGTCGCAGGCGCTGTCGGTAATGATATCAAACATCTGTGACGCTTCCTTTTCTGTGTTGGATTCGCGCAGGGTGTCCGGGATCAGACGTGGTGGACGTAAGCCTCACGCTCGGCACCCACGGAGATGTAGGTGATCTTGCAGCCCACGGCCTTTTCCAGGTACTCGACGTAAGCCTGCGCCTCCTTGGGCAGGTCCTCCCACTTGCGGGCTGCGGTGATGTCGCAGTGCCAGCCGGGCAGGTACTCCACCACGGGCTGTGCGGTGTCCAGTGCCTCGCCCATGGGGAAGCGGGTGGTGGTGGTGCCGTCGGTCAGCTTGTAGCCGGTGACCATGGGGATCTTCTCCATGTAGTCCAGCACGTCCAGCAGGGTCAGGGCGACCTCGTCGCAGCCCTGGCAGAAGACACCGTAGCGGCTTGCCACCAGGTCGATGGGGCCGACGCGGCGGGGTCTGCCGGTCTTCGCGCCGTACTCCGCGCCCGCGTCGCGCAACTGCTGCGCCCCTTCGCCGAACCACTCGCAGACGAACGGGCCCTCGCCCACGCAGGAAGAGTACGCCTTCACCACGCCCACGACCTCGTCGAGCTTCGCCGTGGGAAGGCCCGAGCCGACGGGCGCATACGCCGCAACGGCGTTCGAAGAGGTGGTGTAGGGATAGATGCCGTAGTCCAGGTCGCGCAGCGCGCCAAGCTGTCCCTCGAACAGAATGGCCTTGCCCGCTGCCTGCGCCTGCCGCAGATACCGCCCGGTGTCCGCTACATAGGGCCGGACCTGCGCGGCATACGTCTCCAGCCACGCAGTCATATCCGCCATGGTATAGCCCTTGGCACCATAGACCTTCTGCAATATCAGATTTTTCCACTCCAGCAGGTCCTGCAAGTGCGCCATCAGGCGATCGGGATACAGCAGTTCACCGGCCTGAATGGTCTTTTTCTGGTACTTATCGGAGTAGAACGGCGCGATGCCCTGCTTGGTGGAGCCGTACATCTTGTCCTTCAGGCGGGCCTCCTCCAGCGCGTCCAGCTCCCGGTGCCACGGCAGCAGCAGGGAGGCCCGGTGGCTGACCATCAGGTTTTTCGGGGAGATGCTGACGCCCGCCGCGCGGATCGTTTCCATCTCCGTCACCAGGTTTTCGCAGTCCAGCGCCACGCCGTTGCCCAGAATATTCATCACGCCGGGGCGGAACACGCCGGAGGGCAGCAGGTGCAGGGCGAATTTGCCCATATCGTTGATAACGGTGTGCCCGGCGTTGCCGCCGCCCTGATACCGCACCACCACATCATACTGCCCTGTCAGATAGTCCACCATGCGGCCTTTTCCCTCGTCGCCCCAGTTGGCGCCAACGATCGCTCTAATCATAGTAGTGTACCTCTTTCACTCCAAAGTGCCCCTACAGGGGCCATACAAATGTATTATACTAAATTCCATAAAGAAAAGCAACGAAACCCTGCAAAAAGGTTTGTTTTTTGCAGGGAATTCTTTTCGTTTACAGCAGTTTGCGGCCCATAATGACGCCCATCACAGAGGCCATCATCAACCCGCGGGTCCAGCCGCTGGAGTCGCCCAGGCAGTGCAGGCCCTCTACGCTGGTGTTAAAGTCCGTGTCCATCTTAATCCGGTTGGAATAGAACTTCAACTCCGGAGAATACAGCAGCGTTTCATAAGAGGCAAAGCCCGGCACCACATGGTCCATCGCCTGGATAAAGTTGATAATATTGGTCATGGCCCGGTAAGGCATGGCGGCGGTAATGTCGCCGGCCACAGCGTCCGGCAAAGTGGGGCGCACAT
>OKUU01000539.1_pt1 | contig 12487 bp, 16 predicted proteins | sample 1606561 | NCBI WGS metagenome assembly OKUU01 (sample SAMEA3882506, study PRJEB24775) | human gut metagenome | biome: human-associated habitat; feature: intestine environment; material: feces | place: Netherlands | collected 2009/2010
CGGATCGACCTAATGAGGATTGGAAACATTGGGACAGAGTGGTTCCGATGCAGTGCGAGGAACCAGAATATTCGTATTATAAAACACAGATGAGAGCAGATTTATATGAAGCGGCCCTTTTCTTCTATAATTCTGTTGTTGATATCTCGTGGGCTATGTGCTATTTGGCAACCGAGTATCTATGTATAAAAAATGGACAGACGGTATCTATTGATGGAATATCGCCTATATCGGTAGCTTCTGCTCAAGCAAGAGAACTAGAAAATCTGTCTCAGACACCGACTGCAAGGACAAATCCTCTACGGTATCTTAAGCAGGTTTGTCCGGAGTTCGAGGAAGCGATTGATTTAGTTGATGGATTTTGGAATGCGTTTGCAGAAACAGAGGTCCGAAAAAAATATAATTACTGCAAACATAAAGGTAAGCCGACATATCAGGAAATTGAAGACTTAAATCCAAGTAGAACGTGGGAATATATAGTAGTAAACGGAAACACTCATGAAATAGATCGTATGCCAACAGCAGTTAGCGATGTGGGGTATGAAGTATCATTGAAAGAATCAATTTGTGAATTGCGAGACTTTGATGATCAAGTGCTGTTTCCATATATTGAAAAATTGATTACTACAATAGAGTATATCTTACAGCCATCAAAAATGATTGATTATTAAAACAGAGCATACATTACCAATGATAATATAGAAATGAGGTATATACTTATGCTCAGAACGAAAGGTAGCAAAAATCGTCCCAAAACCAATATCACTAAAGACTACGCTTCCCAGATTGCGGAGAAGCAGGAGATTATTGCGTCTCTGAATACTGAGATTGCATCCATCCACCGCTAACATTGACACTTTGAAGGCTGATCTGAAAGAGAAGAAGTCTGCTCTGAAGAAGGCCGAAAAAGAAGTGGCAATGCTGGAAGCGAAGAAGGCAAAGGCAGATGCTAAGGCTGCCGATGAAGCTAAGAAGGCTGAAGCCAGAGCAGTGCTGAAGAAGCTGCTGGCAAGTGGCATGAGTACGGATGAAATTCTCGAAAAACCGAAATAAAACCGTAAAACACACATGACCGTGTGGGAAAGGAAATCCATTATGGAAGAAATCGTAAAGTTCTTAAAAGAAGCTGAAACATATTACTTGGCAACGGTCGAAGGAGACCAGCCGAGAGTGCGTCCGTTTGGCACGGCACATATTTTTGAAGGTAAGCTGTACATCCAGACGGGTAAGAAAAAGGATGTTTCCAAGCAGTTGCATGCCAATCCGAAAGCAGAGCTGTGTGCATTCAAGGGCGGTGAGTGGATTCGTGTTGCTGGCGAACTGGTAGAGGATGATCGTGTAGAAGCGAGAGAATCTATGCTGGATGCCTATCCGAGTTTGAAGAAGATGTATGCCGCAGATGATGGCAACACTGAGGTGTTCTACTTCAAAAATGGTGTGGCTACCATTAGTTCTTTCGCCCACGAGCCAAAAGTGATCAAGTTTTGATGATATTGCCGTGTGGCCTGAACTCCAGAAGTCCACACGGTATATTTAGGTACGCAGATTAGATGCAGCTAACTAAAATAGAAATCAATTATACATCATAAATTAGATAACCATCCTGCATAAATCGGCGCGAGGTTTCCATCTGCATAAATCGGAACGAGTAGCCCGTTTGCACGGAGTTTTTAGCCCACCTCGTCGCTCTTTTTTGCCCGCTTTGCCGGATCAACTTGCCACCGCTAAATATTTTCCTGATAATAGAATTGGCGCGTGCTTTATTGCCGTGACTACTTTTACAGGAGGTCCATCAAATGACGGACTACAGGAAAATTCTCATGCTACAGAGTATGGGATACAGCCAACGTGAAATGGAGCGCAGTGGTGTTGCTTCGAGGATGACAATTCGCGCAATTTGTAATACTGCGGATCGACTCGGGATTTGCTGGCCCCTCGATGATGACATTTCCAATGCTGATCTGGAACGGTTGTTCTTTCCAAACGAGTACAAGAATGCTTGTTTGTATGTTGAACCTGACTACCAGTACATTCATCGGGAACTGGCAAAGCCTGGTGTGACGCTGACTTTACTGTGGGAGGAATACCGCAGCAAGTGCTACGAGGCCGGAAAGACGCCCTACATGAGTACGCAGTTCGGTGACAAATACCGTAAGTGGGCACGCGTCACCAAAGCGACTATGCGTATCCAGCACAAACCCGGAGACGCTATTCAGGTTGACTGGGCTGGCGATACGATTCCCATCTATGATTCTGTCACAGGTCAACAGAGTTCTGCCTATCTGTTTGTAGCTGTGTTGCCCTGCAGCTATTATGCCTACACGGAAGCCTGCGCTGATATGAAAACGGAGAACTGGTTGAATTGCCATGTTCATGCGTTCAACTATTTCGGTGGCGTAACAAGGCTCTTGATTCCCGATAACTGCAAGACAGCAACGTCCTCCAATACCCGGTACGATACAGTCCTGAATCGCAGCTACCAGGAATTGGCCGACTATTACGGCACTGCTATTGTTCCGGCCCGTGTGCGCCGTCCGAAGGACAAAAGTTCGGCAGAGGCTTCCGTTCGCTTTGCGGAGACTTGGATTATTGCTGCGCTGCGTGACCGCAGGTTCTTTTCCCTGCAAGAAGTCAACGAGGCTGTTGCTGAAAAACTGGAAGAACTGAACAGTCGGGAATTTTAACAGCGTACCGGCACGTGCTGCAGTGCTTATCTGGAGGAAGAACAGCTTTATATGCTGCCTCTGCCCGCAACGCCGTTTGAATCAGCGGTCTGGTCTGTCGCAAAAGTGCCCAATGATTATTTGGTTTCCGATGGCAGGAACAAATATTCTGTGCCGTATACCTGATTGGCGAAAAAGTTGATATCCGCGTCACAAAAAATTTAGTGGAAGTATACTACCACGGCAGTCGGGTGGCCAGTCACCGGCGTTTACAGACGCTGCAGCGTGATCCTCTGGTAAAACTGGAGCATATGCCGGAGGCCCACCAAAAGTATCTGACCTACAATGAGGACGACTTCAAGGTTTGGGCTATGTCTGTTGGGCCTCAGACGGAACATGTGGTGACTTTCTTGCTTGAATCCGGCAAAGCTTCGGAACAGGGCCACAAGGCTTGTGCAAGCCTTACCAAATTGGGAGAACGGTATGGCAAGGAACATTTAGAGAACGCTTGCGCTCGTGTTCTTGCTTATGGAACGACACCTTCTATTCGCAACATTAGCAGTATCCTGAAAAGCAAACAGGATGCAAAAACAAGGGTTTCTACTGCTCAAGAACGGTCCTCGAACACGAATCGTTACGGCATTACGCGCGGTGCCTCCTACTTTGCGAATGGAGGTGAGCACAAATGAACCAGCAGACGATTGATATGCTTACTGATATGAAACTGAGCGCCATGGCAACGGAGTTCGCCGCGCAGCTGAAAGATTCTTCTTTTAATGCGCTGAGCTTCGAGGAACGTTTCAGCATGGCGGTAACAGCCGAATGGAACAAACGGCAGACGAACAAAGTAAATCGCTTGATTAAAAAAGCTCACCTTGGGGCTCCGTCCGCCACAGTGGAAGGTATTGAATATTACGAAGACCGCAAGTTGGACAAATCCCAGATGCTGCGGTTATCCACCTGCAAATACATTGACGAGGGACACCATGTGATTCTTGAAGGTGCTTCTGGAAATGGAAAAACGTACATTGCCTGTGCTCTCGGAAATACGGCCTGCCGCCGCTTCAAGAAGGTTACTTATATCCGGATGCCGGAACTGCTGGATGAGTTGACTACTGCGCGCAGCAGTGGTGAACTGAAAAAGCTGCTAGCCTTCTACAAGAAAGTTGACCTTTTAATTTTGGACGAATGGCTGATTCGTCCTCTTACCCCACAGGAGTCTTATGACCTGTTGGAATTGCAGAAGCTCGCAGTCAACGCTCAATGATTTTCTGCACCCAGTACCAACCTGTTGGATGGTATACACGAATCGATCCTAATCCAGAGTCTGATAGTCCGATTTCAGAAGCAATTATGGACCGTATAGTCCACAATTCATATAAAATTCTGATTGAGGGACGTATCTCAATGCGTGAGCGCAAAGGGCTGAAAGCATCTATGTAGGAAGGTGGTTCGGACAATGGCTAAATGTCCATACAATTCATCCGCTGAATACTGCGAGATGGAGGTTCAGTTGGAAGTCGCCAAAGTTGCAGAGAATGAGGCCACCGAAACGTTCCACAAGATGAATGCTGAAATCCGCAGGCTGTTGAAGCGCATTGAGCTTTTGGAAAAACATTACTGCAGTACAATATTCCTGTGCCCGAAGTAGAAGATTAGTATATCCAGGCTCTGTCGGTGGGATTGCCGACAGAGCTTTTTGGGTGGAAGGATGGTCCGGCGAGGTGGTGGAAATTCTCCGATGCTGTGGCGGGTTTTCTCCGTGCAGATGGCAAACTCGCGCCGATTTATGCAATAAGAAAACAAGACATATTTTGTTTTAAGATGGAATGTGATATAATAAAACTGGCGGTTTACCGTACTACATGAAAAGGGCAGGTGAATGTGCAAATGTACATCATTTGTCAAGATTCAATCCTTTCATCAGCTATCGAGGCGATTACTGAGGCAGTAAGTCTATTGGAGCTGAAGCAAGAAAAGAACAGAATCAATAAGCGGATTCAGTCATTGCTTCATATTGCTGATGATCTGGCGCCGGATTCTGTGGAGTATCAGTGCGTTTATGAAAGAATTCTCGAATTGGAAAGGATGCGAGAACTGATCAGACGCATTAGAAAGGCTAAGTGTGCACAGATTTATGCGCAGTTGCATATGCTATGGGTTAATAGAGCCCAAAAGGCCAGTCGCGCGACTGCGGGTTTGACTACTGATCCAATGAGCATCGCTATGCCCATTCCTCCCACGTTTGAGGCTACCTTGAGTAGTTTCGGACGTGGGAGGGATTTGGATGCCCTCGCATGCTGAAAAAAATCAAACAGAGATCAAAAACTACTATCGTATTATAGACCCGGAGGGAAGGCTGTCTGAGAATGAGAAGGCTGAAGAAGAACGCAAGGTGTTAGCGAATATGCCTGCTTGCTTCCCGGCAGCACTACGATATGTGATGACACGCTTCGGATTTACGCAAGAGGCTCTGGCCTTTGAATCAAAGGTGTCTGAGTCAACGATCGGTCGCTACAGAAATGGAAAGGTTGAAAGTTTTTCTGAGAAAAACGTGGTTGCACTATGCGTTGCTATGCACCTTCCTCCATGGCTTTCGTTTGCGCTCATAGCAAAAGCGGGTTTTAGCTTGGCTGCGACCAAAGAACAGCTAGCACATTTGATGATTCTTAACTGTATGTATATGAGGTCAATTGATGAGGTGAACGAGTACTTAAGGGAAAGAGGAAATGCTTCACTGTCCCGAGAGACGGCACAGGATTGTCGAGCTTCTTGAGATTCTGAACCTAAAATGATGAGCCGTGTGTTCAACTCCCTGCCGGAGAAGGATACACGGCTCATTTGCACTGTTTGAGGACAAGGACAAGAAGAGCCAGATGCGAATCTGCACACTTGGCTCATCAGGAGACCGTGTGAGCCAGTTTAAAACTGAATTACTGCTTGTTTTGACGCTGCTCGAATGGGTAGTAAGCCGGGGTGGACTTCAAAAAATCTGAAATTATTTCGGATTTTAGGGGTCTATTCCGGCTTTTTTGCGTTTAGAGGGGCGCACAAGTGAACTTGCACAAAAATGGGACATCGGCTTTGGAACTCTGTCCAAAGATGTCGAAAAGGTATTTACGCTGGATAATTTTGGTGCTATAATCACCATGGGATTTGAGCCAAAAGGAGGCTTTGACCCATCATCTTGATTCCATAGTGTAAATGCAATACAACATAATTGAACAGAAAGGAAAACCGAAGATGCGAAGTATATTAAGACTCTGAATTGAAACAGTAAAAATAATATAAGCAGTCTGTGGGTTTCAGCGAAAAGGTATATGTGATTGGTAAAAGCTGAAACGGATCTTTGAATTTAAGGTATACGGATCCAAAATACATAATTAGAAAAGCAATAGTAACGGAATTTTTTACAGGATTATAAAAACTCTAGGTAGATAACTCTAAAATAACTGCTTTTGTGAATTATGTAAGGGGATAAGTATGCTCATTCGAGAATTGGACTGTTATTTCAATTCAATCTGACTTCGCAATCGGAATCTTTGTATATACAAAGACCGGAGAAGCTAGGATAGTGTACTTGTAACAAGTCACTGAGTCTTAGCAGCTCCGGTCTTTTTTTGTTTGCATTTGCAGTATGGAAGGGGGTGAACCGAGGTGGCATCCGATGTACATAAGAATACGGATACCAAGGTGGAAACCGTCAGTGCCAACTCGGTTTGCCGTCAGTTGCCGCAGAAAACTGCCGAACAGGGATTGGCAGCTGCAGTTGCGTTTGCGGAGGAGGTTCAATGGTCGTTGGCAATACGCAGAACGATTTCGGGGGTAGGGTTTGGAGAGGCCTTGAAGCTGCTGATGAACGACCGGGATATGACTATGGAACAGATGGAGTCAGAGTCTGGGCTCTCTGTATCTACGGTAAAGCGGCTTCGTGCAGGACAGGATGCAAGTGTGGAGCAGATCGTTGCCATCTCGGTGGCACTGCACCTTCCGCCACCTGTAAGCGGTGATTTATTGAGGATGTGCGGAATCACGCTGGATTTCAACAATCAAAAGAATACCGTCTATCAAATGATTCTGACGGATCATTACAAGGATGGTATTGAACAAGTCTATGCCTACCTTGCAGCATGTGGATGCGCGCCACTCAAAACTGCCTGTTAATGCGGACACAACAGAATATACCTATGAGGCGATTGGACCATAAAACGGTCTGGTCGCCTCTTTTTTTTTGAAATTTTTTCTGAGGTAAGGGCTCAAGAAGTGAGCCCTAAACGGTAATAAAACGGCGCAGTAAGGCTGCATAAGAGCATCTGACATGACGGTATTTTTTTATAAAAGTACGAAATAACGATGCTTTGTGCGCTGCTTTTTAGAGCTCATCTGATGAACTGGTGATTTGAGGTGTTCTCGGTTATCATGTGGTCAGTTCAAGGGACAAACCTCCAAAGAGGCAAGCCTCAAGAAAAAAATAATATCGTAAGCCCGATTCTAGAGAGGGTTGAGGATACCATAACGGAGTTTTACCAGCCGGCAGACGCTGTCTGCTGCGGTAGAACGACCGATCTATGGGTGTACCTCCCATCTCTGGAATCGGGCCTTTTTGCGTTTTGCAGGCTGGTTCAGTGCATGGCGTGAACCCTTCTATCCAGTCTCCGTCATCGGTATCCTTCCCCTCCCTGAGTCCGGGGGAAAGGACACGAAAATGACTGACGTGATGAACTGCGTGGACAAGCTGCTGGAGAAAAAGATCACCGGCTACAAGCAGCGCATGGCTGTGAACCGCTACGGTGTTTATTATTAGCCTTCCAAATTTTCGACTTTTTACGCTTTATCGAAAATTTGGAGGTTTATATGAACTACAATAGCGGAAATGCCCGTCGTAGCTTCTATGCTAAATGGGACAAGCTCCGGGAAGAATACTGGGCTGCTGGTATGAAGGAGGACGCTATCCAGAAGATGTATGAGTACGATCTGGAGGTCTTCAATGATGATCGTGCCCACCACCGTTACGATGTCGAGATTCCGAGTGCAGACGATTCTGAAAATCGGAACGATTATGCTGACTTTGTGCGAGCCACTACCGTAACGGACACCTATCACGAAACGAAAACGCGCTTTGCGTGGGTGGGTGAAGTCCAAAACGAACGTCTGCAAGCCGGATTAGAGAAGCTGTCTGTTGACGACCTCAAACTTTTGACGCTATACGCCTATGAGGGCTACACCGTCACTGAAATTTCTAAAGTTTTTGGCGTTTCACAGCCTACTATTAGCATTAAAATCAGGAGAATTACTAAATTTTTGAAAAACTTCAATTTCAATGCTATGGATTGACTGTTCAACTGGGTTCGTAAGTGAAGGGACAATTTCCCAAGCGGCACTCACCGCAGGGCAAAACGTCCGACTTCATGGTCCTTGAAAACTGAATAGTTCCGTCATCTGGTACTCCGATAATGATACTTCCGTAATTCGCGGCCCGGTCACAAAGCAGACGGGGTGGCTGAAATGCCAATGAAGCGGTACAAGTCCGCTGCCAGATGTTTATGCCCCACTCGCAGGGGGCCGAGGGCGAATATGCGAGACCTGAACATATTTTATCAGGAGTGACCGGATGCTGTTTTCGGTCTCCGGTCACTCCTGTTCTTTTACATATTTATCCGCTAATCACCTTTACTAACACGGAGGATTACTCAAATGAACGAGTTGAATCCTACGGTGCGCGAACAGGAAATTTATGAGGAGATGGAACTGACCCCGGAAATGATCAAGTCCATCCGAACCCTCTGTGCAACCTGTCTGCGACATTTCGTAGAAGCCAAGGCTTTCAAAATTGCTATCGTGCCGAGTGCAGACAACAGCATGGACACTTGCACTGTCTGTCAGACCCGGCGTGGTTACGATTATGTTGTAATGCACCGCTGATGCTGGTGCTTCGTTTCAATCATCGGAGGAGGTGATGTGTATCGTATAAAAAGAATTGCTCCCATACTTCAACAGAAACCCGCTGCCTAGGAGGTGCAGCGGGTTTCTTACATATCCAAACGGAGGTTTCGCAATTTGGAATCTACTTTGAAATTCCAACGCGGAGACATCTACTTCGTTCGACTTGACAACCGCACGGGTTCCGAACAAAGCGGAACCCGCCCTGCGGTCATCCTGCAAAACGATGTGGGAAACACCTGTTCACCGACATTGATCGTTGCGACTTTGACAAGTAAGACAGAAAAGAAAGCTACGCAGCCGACGCATTGTCTGGTGGAACCGGAGGGGCTGGAGCCGTCCATCGTTCAGGCTGAGCAAATCTTCACCATCGACAAAAGCCGTGTCAAAAGATTTGTCGGACACCTCACCCCAGAAGAGATGGGGCGGGTCGATGATGCTGTGAAAATCAGCCTTGCTCTGAACCCAATGGGAAGCATCCAAAAGCTCAAACCTATCGTCCGTTCTACGGCGGCTTACGCACCGCCAGAAGTAGTTGACGGTAAGCCGCCTGTCTATCCCTACACTCCTATCAAATCCGATTTTGAGGATGCAGGAACAGTCGAAGAAATGATGTTATACACCGAACTGCAATCCGCTGTTCACGCAATGATCCAGCGGCTTGAATACAGCTTCACCTTTAATCCCAGCTTGCTCACCAGCCCGAAGCGTAAGAAGCAAGTGACTGAGATTTTGACCGAAGCTGAAAAATACATTTGGCGAATTAAGGAGGAAATCAGATGCGCCTGAAGAATGACACTGAAAATTTTGCAGCTTCCTTCAATATCACCCCGCCTTACCAAATGAGGGTGATTCACAGCAGTAAGCTGATCTACCCCCGTGAAATCTACCAGCGGGGTGTGCAGCGCAAGCGGGTGGAACTGATTGCTGCTGACTTCAACGAATACGTTGCGAATGAGCCGAAGATCAGCTTCCGCAACGGCAAGTATTATGTGGTGGATGGCCAGCACACCATCGAAGCGCGCATCCTTCGTAACGGCGGCAGAGCCTTGCCGATTCTCTGCAAGGTCTACACCGGTATGACCATGCAGCAGGAAGCCCTGCTCTTTGCCGAGCAGAACGGCCATTCTGCCCCTTTGTCTGCGGGCATCAAGCTGCGAGCAAAGGTTGCGGGCGATGATGCTCCTTCCAAAGAATTTCTCGCTGCTACCAACCGGGTGGGGCTGGCATTCAACTATGACAGTTTGCAGTTGAGCGATTACCGCATCAGCTGCGTGGGTACCGCACTCAAGTTGTATAACGAGATGGGCGAAAAGATCTACTGCGAATCCCTGCGGTTGATCGTGGCTGCGTGGGATGGCAAACCCGATTCGTTCCGTGCATCTGTCCTGCGAGGTATGATGCACTTTGTGGAACTGTATCACGGCGAGTTCAGCGAGGAACGGCTGGTTCGTGCGCTTGGCAGCGTCCACCCCATGGAGATTTACCGTGTCGGCAGGGATAACCCTGCAAAGCTGCCCGGATGGAAGAAATACGTTTTTCCCATCTACATGGCTTACAACGGCAAAGGCCGCAAGGACGCTCTGCCGATGAAGTTCTAAAACATATTTTCTCTGCCAAGAGGCACCTGCAAGCTGCGGGTGCCTCTTATTACATAATTATATCGCGCTATCGCTACTTTTGAAAGAAGGGCTAGATATGACCAATATGAATGTGATTCCTGTGTCGCAGGATTCGTATATCGTTAATGGCTGCAAAGTGAAAATCACTTATGCAGAAGATGGTGACAGTATGGAGGTTCTTCAAAAACTGATTCATGATACCCTCTGCGAAGAAGCCAAGAATTACAGTTGAATCGACATCCTTGCAACAAGGATAGTCCAGCACTAAAATAATGGTACAGTTGATGCAGCAACCAATTCAAACAAACGAGTGTGCGCACAGTATCGTTGTTTTAGTTTTACATAAGGAGTAACAACGATGAAAAAACGTGTATATACCTTATACCGTGTTTCGACCATTGGACAGGTCGAAAAGGATGACATACCCATGCAAAAAGAAGCCTGCCACGAATTTGCAGAACGGCAGGGCTGGGAAATCGTCAAGGAGTTTTCCGAAAAAGGCGTTTCCGGTTTTAAGAAATCTGCAAAAGACCGCGATCAGCTCCAACTGCTTCAGCAGGCTGCTGCTGCCGGAGAGTTTGATGTTCTGCTGGTGTTCATGTTTGACCGTCTGGGTCGGCGTGACGACGAAACGCCCTTTATCGTGGAATGGTTCACGAAGCAAGGGGTCGAGGTCTGGAGCGTAAATGAAGGTCAGCAGCGTTTTGATTCCCATGTCGATAAGCTGATGAACTATATCCGCTACTGGCAAGCATCCGGCGAGAGCATCAAGACCTCTATCCGCACTCGCACCCGTATAGAACAGCTTACGGAAGAAGGTCACTACACTGGCGGCATTGTGGCTTTTGGTTACAAGCGTGTCCAGAAAGGCCGCTTGAACAAAAAGAACCAAGCTGTCTGCGATTTGGAAATCAACGAGGAAGAAGCCGCCGTGGTGCGCCTGATCTTTCAGAAGTATGTTTATGAGGGATACGGCGCAAAACGGATCTGCAACTATCTTGTCGAACACAATATTATGGGGCGCAATGGAAAGAACATCCCTAATATTACGATTGGCAGGATGATTCGTAACAAAGGATACACGGGTTATCTTATCAATGGCAACGTTGAAAAAGAATGCCCTGAGTTGCGGATCATCGAGCCGGAAGTATTTGAAAAGGCTCAGGAGCTGCGGGATGCTCGCCGCAGAGAGAAGGGCGAAGACTCTGATAGTTACAGTCCCCATGCTCTGCTTTGTGGGAAGGTGTTCTGTGCACACTGCGGAAATCGCCTGAACATCACGAGCAGCGGACGCACCAGACTGCGTGCGGATGGCTCCACGGTGAAGGAAAAGCGGTTCCGTTATAGCTGCCATTATAATGTACGGCATCCGGGTCAATGCGATGGACAGTCCGGCTACGGTGTAACAAAACTGGACGCAATCGTAGAGAGTATCGTATGCACCAAGTTTTCGGAGATTTTAGAGTGTTCCAAAAGCAAGCTGCTTCAGGATATGCTTCGCAGGGACATGGAAGTAGCGCAGAAAGAAGTATCACGTGCAAAGAGTGAACTCGACCTCAAGGATGACGAACGGAATGCATTGAAGGATGAAATGATTCGCGTCATCCGGGGAAAGAGCAGCATTGACCGTGATATGATCCAGCAGCTTCTGGATGAAAATCAAGCTGCGATCCAAGCAGCACAGGACGCCCTGACCGCTGCACAGAACAAGCTGGAGGAGATTGAGCAGGAAAACAAGAAAGCTGAAAATGATTGCAGCAATCTGTTCACTTGGGCAAGCACCTATCAGAACGCATCCTTTCAGCAGCGGCAGGCAATCCTCAACCAGTTCATCAAGGAAGTCCGTGTTGGACGGGATTATGATATTGAGATCATCCTCAATGTTCCGCTGGAGGAGTTTGAAGAATTTAAGAGTCATTCGCTCTCGGTGCGTACTCCGAGTGGGCGGAAAACGGACCTTAAACAAGCACCCGTTAGGGGGCTGGGTACTCCGAATGGGGGAATCGTCGTTTTTGACAAAACTTCTGGTGAAGCTATGAACATTATGCCGAAAAGTTCGGCACACGTCACTTTGCGCTGTCAAGACGAATGATGCACGATTTTGCAAAGAACGGCAAAAAGAAACGCCGTATCGTTTAACACGATACGGCGTTTTATGGACTCGAAGGGAGTCGAACCCTCGACCTTTCGGATGCGAACCGAACGCTCTCCCAACTGAGCTACGAGCCCACAAAAAAGCACCCAATTTCTAATGGGGGCAAA
>OKUU01000540.1_pt1 | contig 12478 bp, 7 predicted proteins | sample 1606561 | NCBI WGS metagenome assembly OKUU01 (sample SAMEA3882506, study PRJEB24775) | human gut metagenome | biome: human-associated habitat; feature: intestine environment; material: feces | place: Netherlands | collected 2009/2010
CATCGCCGTCAGCCTGTCGTATGTGTTCGGCATGGGTGGCTTGGGCAATAATGGCGTATATGTGGCCGCGGTGATCATCGTGTTGTATTGGGCAAGCACGATGGTGGCGTTGCGCGGCGGCAATCTGTTCGCCAAGGTCGGGGCGATTTCGGGACTTATCGGCACGCTGTTTCCTGCGTTGCTGCTTATCGTCTTCGGCATTATCTGGCTGGCGATCGGTAAGCCAGTGCAGACCTCCCTGCACGCATCCGCGCTGCTTCCGCCGTGGACGGGCATCGCGTCGATTGTGCTAATCGTATCCAATGTGCTCGCCTACGCGGGTATGGAGGTCAATGCCGTGCATGCCAACGACTTGGAGCATCCGGGACGTCAATTCCCACGCGCCATTGCACTAGCGACCGCGCTGATTCTGCTGGTACTTGTGCTGCCGACTTTGGCAATCGCCTTTGCTGTGCCGCATCGTGAGCTGGGGCTCATCGACGGCATCAATCTGGCGTTCAGGGAGTTCTTCGACCATTTTGGCATGGGTTGGGGCACCCCGGTGATTTCGCTGCTCATCGCGCTAGGCGCGTTCGCTTCCGTGGTGGCTTGGATAGCTGGTCCTTCTCGCGGTTTGCTAGCGGCCGCCCGCACGGGACTGATGCCTCCCGCGCTGCAGAAGCGCAATGCCCACGACGTGCAGGAAGGCATTCTGATTCCGCAAGGCATTATCGTGACCGTGCTGGCGTTGCTGTTCGTGTTGATCCCCAATGGCAACACGGCTTTCGCGACGCTGGTGGATATGGCGACCGCGCTGTATCTGGTGATGTACATGTTGATGTTTGCCGCCGCGATTCGTCTGCGCGACACCCATCCAGAAGTCCGCCGCACGTATCGAGTTCCTGCGATTCGGTTGGTCGCGGGCGTCGGTTTCGTCGCTTCCGCCGCGGCATTCGTGTTGACTTTCGTGAGACCGGCTGGTTTCACCGGTTTGGATAGCGTTTCATATGCGATTCTTGTGGCTGTAGTCGTGCTTGTGCTCGGTTTACCGCCGCTGGTGTTGTATGGAATGCGCAAGCCTGGCTGGGATCTGCGTTCGGATGCCGAGCGGAACACGGATACGTACGATGTGCTAGTGAATCCGGAATACTGAAATATTGGAATATTTGGAATACTCATGTTTCGAACATTCCAATAATCCCGAATATGATGAATGCCTCCCAAGTGTTCGCCTGGGAGGCATTCATCGTTCTTGTCTCGTTCGTTTACGCGGTTACAGTTCGAAGCCGAGTTCGGCCGCCGCTTCGGTCGGTACCGGATCCTCGCACCAGAAATCCTCAAGGTTCTCATTGGTGGTCAGGCTTCGGATTTCGGCCTGGTCGATGTACAGTTCACCGCTCAAATGGTCGGTTTCATGCTGGAAGATGCGGGCCGGCCAGCCGTGCAGATGTTCCTCATGCTTGTTGCCGTCCTCATCCTGCCAACGGGCGGTGATGTCAAGCCAACGCTTGCGTACGGCCTGGTAACCGTCGAAGCTCAGGCAGCCTTCGTAGAAGCTGCGGGTTTCGGTGCCGATCGGCTCGTAGCTGGGGTTGATGATGGCGTGGAAGGGGAATTCCGCGGCTTCGCGCGGATCGCCATCGTCGCCTTCGCATACGTGGTCTTCGACGACGGCCAAAGCCAGACCGAGACCGATCTGGGTGGCTGCGAGGCCCACGCCCGGCGCTTCCAGCATGGTGGTGCGCATGGTGTCGATGAGCTTGTCAAGCGTTTTGCGGCTCAACTGGCCGTCGTAGGCGATGGTCTGCTGGCGTAATACCGGTTCGCCGGCCTGCACGATCGGCATGATTTTCTCTTTGCCGCCGGTTTTGATGAGCTTTTCGACCTCGCGGTTGAGTTCGAGGTCCACTTTCGAGTTGTGTCCGAACATGGGGCATATCTCCTTGCGGGCTCTTACAGGGTGAGTTCGTCGGCGACGACCTTGGCGAGGCGATCGCACACTTCGTCTGCCTGCTGCTGGGTTTCGGCTTCGGCCATGACGCGCACGAGCGGCTCGGTGCCGGACGGACGCAGCAGCACGCGGCCGGTGTCGCCCAGCAGCTTCTCTTCGCGTTCCACCGCGGCCTGCACCTTGGCGTTGGTCTTGGCGGCCATCTTGTCCACGTTCGGCACGTTGATGAGCGTCTGCGGCAGCTGCGGGAAGTCGGCGGCCAGTTCCTTCAGGCTCTTACCGGATTTGACGACCTCGTTGCACAGGGTGAGCGCGGTCAGGGTGCCGTCGCCGGTGGTGGCGAATTCGCGGTTGATCACGTGGCCGGACTGCTCGCCGCCGAGCGAATAATCGCCTCGCAGCATCTCTTCAAGCACGTAACGGTCGCCCACGTTGGTCTGCACGGTCTTGATGCCCATGGAACGCAGGGCCAACTTCAGACCGAGGTTGCTCATCACCGTCACGACGAGGGTGTCATGGTTGAGCTTGCCCGCGTTCTTCTTGGCGCGTGCCAGAATGCCCATGATCTGATCGCCGTTGACCATGTTGCCGTCCTCATCCACGGCAAGGCAACGGTCGGCATCGCCATCGAAGGCAACGCCCATGACGGCGCCGGAGGCCTTGACCATGGCCTGCAGCTGCTCAGGATGGGTGGAGCCGGCGTTCTTGTTGATGTTGTAGCCGTCCGGCGACGCGTTGATGACGGTCACGTCGGCGCCGGCGCGGCGCAAGGCTTCCGGAGCGACCACGGACGTGGCGCCGTTCGCGCAATCGGCCACGATCTTCAGGCCCTTCAGCGGCGTCGGCTGCGACTTGTCCGGACCGACCGGCGCGATGGCGGAAACCAGATGGTCGATGTACAGGTTGGTTGCGGTGGCGGTGTCATGGCTGACACGACCCACGCCGGCGCCGGTAGGACGATCCCAATCCTGGCCGAGCACCGCTTCGATCTCGTCTTCCTTGGTGTCGGGCAGCTTGAAGCCGCCGCGGGCGAAGAACTTGATGCCGTTGTCGGGCATCGGATTGTGGGATGCGGAGATCACCGCGCCCATTTCCACGTTGAGCACGGACGTCAGGTATGCGACGCCCGGCGTCGGGATGATGCCGGCGTCGATCACGTCGAAGCCGCCGGCGGACATGCCAGCGGACAGTGCGGCGGCGAGGAAATCGCCGGAAACTCGTGTATCACGACCGACCAGCGCACGGCGACGGCTTTCGAATTCGCTCCGCTCGTCATCGCCCAGCACACGCACCGCGGCGTCACCCAAATCAAGCGCCAGCTGTGCCGTCAAATCCCTATTCGCCAATCCTCGAACGCCGTCGGTTCCGAACATACGTGGCATGAGTCTCAAATCCTCGCTATCTGCAAACGATATTTCCGTGACCTATCGTACTCAACCGTGCCGCCGAAACCAGCAGGTGACGACGCAATCGCATAACACTTCACAATTCAAAGCATTTCACGGCGCGCAATGCCCTTTTCGTGTCGCACGACTTTGATTTCAAGGCGGAAAATCAAGTCGTGCGGCAACACTTGATAAAGAAATACCCCCTAACTATCATTTTCCGTTGAAAACCAGCAAAAAATAAGAGTTAGAGGGTATGAAAGCCAGCACGCTTGTCGCACAACTTTGAAAAATGCCTCCAAAATCAAAGTCGTGCGACAGCCTTCGACGCAAAATGCCCCCTAATCCTTATTTTCAAGCGGAAACCGAGGATTAGGGGGCATAAATGCCGATATGCCCGTCGCATGACTTTGAAAATCGCACCCAAAATCAAAGTCGTGCGACGACATGACGGCTCTTAAGCGGGAACGTTCCTGTCGCCCCTGCTATCAGAGCGCGGCGTTGAAGTCGCGCACTTTCAGCGTGCGGTGAGAAGCCTCGACGTTGCCACGCACAATGCGCTGCAAGGCGTTGTCCGCGTCCTTATGGGAGGCGAGCCAGGCGTCGCCCAGCTCCACGAGCTTCGCCGGATCGGCATAGCCCGGATACAGGCCTTCGAGCAGCGCTTCAGCCATGTGGAAGGTCTTGTGCTCCCAAATCCAGTCGGCGACCTCGAAATACTTCTCGGCGTACGGTTCGGCCAAGTCGGCGCGCGGGGTGGCTGCGAAGCCACCGGCCACAGCCTCAAGCTGCATGTTGGTCAGCTCGTCGTTGTGCAGGGCCTCGTTCCAAGCCCATGCCTTCGCTTCGGCGGTACCGGCCACGGCGCGTGCGCCATAGGCGAACTCACGGTTCTCGGTGGTTTCGCGCTTGGCCAGTTCGGCGTCGATTCCCGCCTGGTCGATCGCGTTGACGGTGCTCAGCGCGTTGATGATGGTCCAGCGGAAGTTGTTGTCGATTTCCAGACCGTCGAATGCCACGGAACCGTCGAGCAGGCCCTTCGCGTTGGCGACGAACGCCTCGTCGCCCGGCTCGCCGTAGCCCAGGTAGGCGGTGACGAGCTGGAACTGTTCGTCGGAGCCGGCCTTGGCCTGACCCGCCAGCTTGAACAGTTCGGCGGCCACATGCTTCACGATCTCGGCACGCTCTGCCGGAGCGGTGTAATGCCATGCGGTGGTGCTGACCTGTGCCAGCGCGTAACGGAAGGTGGTGGACTCGTGTTCGGTGGCGAGCGCGGCCAGCGAGGTGTCGATGAACTGGCGTGCCGGCAGTTCGCCGTCGCGGGTCATGTCCCACAGGGCGAGCCAGATCACGGAGCGTGCGAGCGCGTCGTCGAAGCGGTACAGGTTGCTTGTCGCGAATGCGAGGCTCTTGTCGTCGAAACGCAGCTTCGTGTAGGTCAGGTCGTCGTCGTTCACCAGAATCAGCGACGGACGTGCCTTGCCGGCGGCAGCGTCGACGACCGTCAGTTCGCCGTCGACGTCCAGTTCGAAACGGTCGGTGCGCACGATCTTGCCGGTTTCCGGATCCTCGTTGTAGAAGCCGACGGCGAGACGGTGGGCGCGCAGCACGGGATGCTCGGCCGGAGCGGTCTGGCGCAGGGCGAGACGCTTGATGGTGCCGTCCTCGTTCTCTTCGACTTCGGTGGCGATGGTGTTGATGCCGGATTCCTCAAGCCACTGGGCGCTCCACGCCTTCAGGTCGCGGCCGGAAGTGAGTTCCAGTTCGGCGAGCAGGTCGGCGAGGGTGGCGTTGGAGTAGGCGTGCTTGTTGAGGTAGTTGTTGATGCCCTTGAAGAACTTCTCACGGCCCACGTAGTACACGAGCTGCTTCAGCACGGAGGCGCCCTTGGCGTAGGTGATGCCGTCGAAGTTGACGTAGGTGTCGTTGAGGTCGTTGATCGGGGCGACGATCGGGTGGGTGGTGCTCAGCTGGTCCTGACGCAGCGCCCAGCTCTTTTCGCCGGAGCTGAAGGTTGCCCAGGCGTCCTTCCATTCGGTGGCTTCGGCGGTGGCGAGGGTGGACGTGAACTCGGCGAAGGATTCGTTGAGCCACAGGTCGTTCCACCACTTCATGGTCACGTAGTCGCCGAACCACATGTGGGCGAGCTCGTGCAGCACGGTGACCACACGGCGTTCCGCATAGGCGTCGGTGACCTTGGATTCGAACACGTACTGGTCGCGGATGGTGACCATGCCGATGTTCTCCATGGCGCCGGCGTTGTATTCCGGCACGTAGATCTGGTCGAACTTGGCGTACGGGTACGGCACGCCCCAGGTCTTGGCGTAGAAGGCGAAGCCTTTCTTGGTGATGTCGAACAGGTAGTCGACGTCCTTGCTGAAGGCCTTGGCGAGCGCCTGGCGGCAGTACATGGCCATCGGCACGGTGCGGCCGTCCTCATTGGCGTATTCGGTGTGCCATTCGGCGTACGGTCCGGCGCAGATGGCGGTGAGGTAGGAGCTCATGGTCGGGGTCGGTTCGAACACCCACAGCTTGGTGGTTTCGGCGGCGTGATCGCCGAGCGTGCCTTCCTCGGTGACGGTTTCGTTGTCGGTCACGGAGGCGGTGGGCATGTTGGACGTGACGATCCAGGATTTGGCGGCGAGCACGGAGAAGTCGAACACGGCCTTCAGATCAGGCTGGTCGAACACGGCGTAGACGCGGCGGGCGTCCGGCACTTCGAACTGGGTGTACAGGTAGACGTTGCCGTCGGACGGGTCGACGCTGCGGTGCAGGCCTTCGCCGGTGTTGGAGTACTGGCACATCGCCTTGACGGTAACCTCGTTGTGCTCCTTGAGGCCCTTCAGCTCGATGCGGCTGTCCACGTACGCTTCAGCCGGGTCGAGGGTTTCGCCGTTGAGGATGATTTCGCTGACTTCGTTGGCGATGAGGTCAAGGAAGCTTGACTCCCCCGGCTTCGCGTCGAAGGTGATGGTGGTTTCGGAGCCGAAATCCTTGGCTCCGCGGGTCAGGTCAAGCTTGACCGTGTAATGGATTGGCGCGGCGATGATGCTTTTGCGTTCTTCCGCTTCGATTCGGGTGAGGTTTGCTCCTGGCATGTCACTCCTTCTTTCTGGTAACAGAAGGCGGCGCGATCAGTTGTGCCGATCACGTCGCCTTGATTCAATTTATGGTAAATTTACGGCTTATTTCGCGGCGTTCAGTCCCATCGCGTCGTCCACGTCCTGCGCGATGTCGGCGACGACGGGGACGATCATCGGCTTGCGGTGCAGCTGTCGTGCCACCCAGCCGCCGAGCGTGCGTCGCATGATCTGCTGCAGCTTGTAGGTGTCGCGCGTGCCCTGCATCATCGCGTCCTGCAGCTGCTCGACAATCTGGTGACGGACCTTGTCGAACTCGCTTTCGTCTTCCGCGACCGCGTTGAGGTAGATCTTCGGGCCGGTGATAACATCCGCGGTTTCGGTGTCGACGACCACGAAGCTGGACACGAAGCCTTCGGTGCCGAGGATGCGGCGCTTCTCGAGTTCTTCGTCGGTCAGTTCGCCGACGGAATCGCCATCGACGTAGACGTAGCCGCACGGCACGGAGCCGACGACCGCGGCCTGGCCGTGGTACAGGTCGACGACGTCGCCGTCTTCGGCCAGCACGACGTTCTGCGGATCGACGCCGGTCTTGACGGCGATCAGGCCGTTGGCCACCAGATGGCGGTTTTCGCCGTGGATAGGCATGGCGCACTTCGGCTTGACGATGTTGTACATGTACAGCAGCTCGCCTTCGTTGCAGTGGCCGGAGACGTGCACGGCGGCGTTGTCTCGGTTGACCACGCGGGCTCCGAGCTGCACGAGCTTGTTGATGACCTTGTAGACGCCATGCTCGTTACCTGGGATCAGGGAGCTGGCGAGGATCACCGTGTCGAACTCGTTGATGGTGATGTCGCGGTGGTTGCCGTCGGCGATGCGGCCGAGCGCGGCCATCGGCTCGCCCTGGGAGCCGGTGCACATGTAGACGAGCTTGTCGTCCTGCACGTCATGGGCCTGCTTCAGGTCGATGACGGTGTCCTCGGGCAGACGCAGGTAGCCCAGATCTGCTGCGATGGACATGTTGCGGACCATGGAACGTCCGACGAACACGACCTTGCGGCCGTACTTGTGGGCCGCGTCGACGACCTGCTGCACGCGGTGCACGTGGCTGGAGAAGCTGGCCACGATGATCTTGCGCGTGGCCTGTGCGAACGCCTGGTCGAGCGCCGGACCGATGGAGGTCTCCGGCTTGACGAAGCCCGGGACCTCGGCGTTGGTGGAGTCCATCATCAGGAGGTCCACGCCCTTTTCGCCGAGCTTGCCGAATTCCACCAGATCGGTGATGCGGTGGTCGAGCGGCAGCTGGTCGAGCTTGATGTCGCCGGTGTCGATGAGCGAGCCGGCGGGGGTCTGCACGAACACGGCGAGCGCGTCCGGAATGGAGTGCGTGACGTTCACGAATTCCAGGTTGAACGGGCCGACCTTGAGCTTGTCGCGTCCCTTGACCTCGACGAGCGTCGGGTTGATGCGGTGTTCCTTGCACTTGGCCTCAACGAAGGCGAGGGTGAGCTTGGAACCGATCAGCGGAATGTCCGGGCGGAGCTTGAGCAGGTACGGCACGCCACCGATGTGGTCTTCGTGGCCGTGGGTGAGCACGAGCGCCTCGACCTTGTCGAGACGGTCCTTGATGTAGTGGAAGTCAGGCAGGATGAGGTCCACGCCCGGCTGCTCCTCTTCCGGGAAGAGCACGCCGCAGTCGATGAGCAGGATATGCCCGTTGTATTCGACCACGTTCATGTTGCGGCCGATCTCGCCCAGACCGCCGAGCGGCACGATGCGCATGGAGCCCTTGCGGTACTTCGGCGGGGCGATCAACACCTCGTCCTGCTGCGGCGCGGTGGATTGCGGCGCGGAATGCGACGGGCGACGGTTCGAACCGTTGCCGCCACGGGATCCACGGGAGCCGCCGTTGCGCGAGCCACCGTTGCCACGGCTGCGGGTGGAGGACTTGGCCTTCTTGATGGCGGTCTTCTCGGACTTCGCGGCCTTGGTGGTCTTGGATGCCTTGACTGCGGTTTCAGTGCGCTTGGCAGCCTTGCTGCCGCGCTTGTGTGTTGTTGTCTTTGTGGTTTCTTCTGTAGCCATTTCCTAGTTGGATTTCTATTACTAATTGTCTCCGCCTATGCGGAAACGAGGAATTTGGGTGCCTGCCGGCGTTCATGCGCGACAGGCCAGTCGCATCATGCGATTCGGTTCACAGCAGTCCCGCGGCGCGCATGCCCTTTTCCGCGCGCACGAGTTCCGCTTCGCCCGGACCGACGTTCGGCAGGCGCATTTCGGTGGAGTCGAGGATTCCACGCACCTTCAGCGAGGCCTTGGCCATCACGGCCTGGAAGCCATTGCCGTTCATCGCTTCGACGAGCGGCGCCAGCTGCACGGAGATGCGCTGCGCTTCGTGGATATCGCCACGATCGAACGCGTTGGCGAGGTCACGCATCGGGCCGGCGGCGGCGTGCGCGATCACGGAGATGATGCCGACTGCGCCGACGGACAGGAACGGCAGGAACAGGCCGTCATCGCCCGAATACCAGGTCAGACCGGTCTCCATGCGCTTGCGCACCGCGCCTGCGATGTCGCCGGTGGCGTCCTTGACGGCCTTGACGTGGTCGAGTTCGGCCATACGACGGTAGGTTTCCAGCTGGATGTGCAGTCCGGTACGGCCCGGCACATCGTAGATGATGATCGGCTTGTCCGCGGAATCGTTGACCGCCTTGTAGTGGCGGAACACGCCTTCCTGCGACGGAAGGCACGTCATATACGATGATCGGCTTATCCGTATTCTCGTCCACGGCCTTGTAGTGGCCGACAACACCGGCCTGGCTTGGACGGGAATAATACGGCATGACCACGAGCACCGCGTCGGCGCCCGCCTCCTGGGTCTGCTCCACCATGCGCACGGTGTGCGCGGTGTCGTTGGAACCGGCGCCGGAAATGACCGGCACGTCCACGACTTCCTTGACGGCCTGAACCAGCTCGACCTTCTCCTCCATGTGGGTGGTCGGAGATTCGCCGGTGGTGCCGTTGACCACAAGACCGTCGGCACCATCCGCCACGAGCTGCCTCGCCAGCTGTTGCGCGGCTTCGAAATCTACGGCTCCGTCGGCCTTCATGGGGGTGACCATGGCCGGAAGGATACGTCCGAAGGGAGCAGGATCGAGCAGATGCATAGTACCGTCGTCAGTCTTAGGGCTTGTCATACGGCTAACGGTACTTCCCTCTGCGGACGCTTTCGATTTCATGAGACGCGAAAAGTCACATTTTGGAAGGCCTGCCGACGATGACCGCGACGACGCACTGCAGGAAAGCGACGAACGTGAACACCATCAGCGGCACATGGTGGCCGCCGGTGGCCTGGACCAGCACGCCGAACATAAGCGGGCCGAGCGACGCGATCAGATAGCCGAACGACTGCGCGACGCCCGACAGCACCACGGTTTCGGCGCTGTCACGGCCGCGCAACGCGATCAATGCGAGCGCCACCACCAGGGACGCGCCTTGCGCGCAGCCGCCGACGAACGCCCATACCGGCATGAGATGCGGCAGCAGCAGCATGCCAAGGCCGGCGATCAGCATGGGAGCGCTGGCGGTAAGCGCCGCGCAGACCTGGTTGCCGCGCACGTTCATGAGCTTAGGAATGACCAAGCCGGAAAGGATGCCGATGCCTTGGAAGATGAACAGATGCACGCCGGCGGTGGAGGCGTCGTAGCCGATGGACGCCGAGATGGACGGCATCCAGTTGGACATGGTGTAGAAGGCGGACGATTGCAGTCCCATGAAGGCCGTCACGTACCACGTCATCGGACGGCGCAGCACGCGGGTGAACACGCCATGCGACGATTGCGTGGAACATGCCGGTCGCTGTGCAGAATGCGGGTTTTGTGCGTTGGCCGTCGTGCTGCGATCGCCAATATCATCGATATCGCCAGTATCGCTGGTTTCGATGGTGCCGCCGGCGGAAGCGATAACGACTTTGCGATTGTGCAGGATACGCAACGCCCACAGCGCGGCGACAACCAGCGGAGGCACACTCCAGAAGGCGAGTGACGCACGCCAACCGCCCCACATCTGCGCAAGCGGCGCGGACAGCAAACCTGCGGTGGCGCTGCCGGCGGTGATGCAACCGGAATAGACGCCGGTCGCCATCGCGACATGGCCGGCATAGTCACGTTTCGCGATCACCGGCACAAGAACGTTGCCGACGGCGATGGCGGAGGCGAACACCACCGTGCCCAGCCAGATGCCAACGCCGCCGCCGAACGAGCGGATGGCGTCGCCCGCCGCGATGCACAGCAGGGCCAGCAGAATCGACATGTCGATGCCGATGCGGCGTGCAAGGAACGTGACCAGCGGGCTGACCGCGGCGAAGGCGATCAGCGGAATCGCCGTCAATACGCCCTGCACGCCCTCACCCCACGCAAGGTCGGTTCCCATTTGGGCGAGGACCGGCCCGACGGCGGCGATGGCGGGCCGCAGATTCAGCGATACGAGGAAGATCAAAGCCACCCACAATCCGGTGGAGGACCGGTCGTACGCCAGCATGTTTCGTTTTGAATTCATTCCGTTCCCATTCCCGCTTCCACTTCCGTTTACCGCCGTTCCAACGGGACGTGCCGCGCCTAGATTTTCCCTATCAATCTTCAAGCTCATTGAGCGCATCGAAGCAATCGTTGATGCCTTCGATACGCGCGTGCACCTCGTCTTCGGTATCGACGAGGCATTTTCCGACTTCGTCCACCATCAGGGCGATCAGGGCGAACGCCGCGGTGAAGCTCGTCAGCACGTGGGAGTTCAGCACCACTTTGAAGAAGGCGACGTTACGGCCGATGACGGCGTTGCGCGCCGAAATGTCGCCAATCACCACCACGGTCAGGCCGCGCTCAAGCATCACGTCGATAAGCCGCGAGAAGAAGGGAAGACGCCGGCCCACGCCGATGATGACGATTACGTCGCCTGCCGCATAATCAACCAGATCTTCGCCTATGGACTGGCCTGGATTCGGCAGAATATCAACGTTTCCGCGTAGCCGCATCAGCTGTTCGCGCATGTGCAGCGCCACGGGATAGCTGCTGCGGTACCCGACCACCGCCACATGCGGGGCCGTGGCCATGGCTTGGCATGCGGATGACAGTTGCGCGCGGTCGATGCCTTCAAACGTGCGTTTCAGGCTTTCCTCGTCACGGCGCAGATGGTCGGCGACCAAATCGTCGCACTGGGTGTGCCGTGAAAGCTCCGGAGAGCCAGGACGATGGACGCGACGCACGTCACGTCTGAATTCGCCCGCGTTCGCATAGCCGAGCTTGCGGTACAGGCGGCTGAGCGTCGGCTGCGAGATGCCGCTCAACTGCGACAGCTCCACGGAATTGCAGACCAACACATCGGTCAGATGGCCCAGAATGAACTGCGCGGCCTCACGTTCCGTCGCAGTCAGCGAATCGAAGGATTCCCGGATGCGCGCCACCAAGCCGAGGTCCGCGGCAGCATTGCCTTCCTCGTCCATGGCGTCCTTCGAAGCCCCCATATTGTCTGAAAGCATAATTCCAGAAGTCACGCTCATCGCCCTTCCCTGCAGTACATTCTCACGCGGCGCATCCGCTCTCCTGACGATGCTACCCCTTGCTTTCCGGGTTTCACCAGGTTTGGCCGCCGACAACTGTCACGACGAATGAAGAATTTCAGATGCCGTAAGCACTGAAATGCATCCATCACAGGCAGTGGCGGCGCCTCTTGGCAACGCGACCCACCATCAGGAGATGACCGACCATGGCAAAAACAGCTTACCCCACACAATCAACATCGCATATCGGGCGGATTCGGCATAGAAGAAACGGTGCCAAACCAGCGAAATGGGCGACTAACGCGGCAACAAAATCCCCGACTGTTGCGAACACTGTTGAACCGGCATCGCGCCCGGCCGAATGCGAGGCGAACGCGGTGCGCAAGATCGTACGGCTGGTGGCACGCACCGGCTGCCGCACGCATATTCTGCACGTGTCCAGCGGTCTGAGCGTGGACGTGCTGCGGCGGGCGAAGGCCGAAGGACTGCCGGTCAGCGCGGAGACCTGTCCGCATTACCTCACGTTGGA
>OKUU01000542.1_pt1 | contig 12446 bp, 15 predicted proteins | sample 1606561 | NCBI WGS metagenome assembly OKUU01 (sample SAMEA3882506, study PRJEB24775) | human gut metagenome | biome: human-associated habitat; feature: intestine environment; material: feces | place: Netherlands | collected 2009/2010
TTTCCGGGCAGCCTGGGTAATCTCTTCATCACGATTGAGCTCTTTGCCAAAGATCTCACCCAGTTCATGGTTGTTGGGTTTGATCAAAAACGGGTGGTAGGGCAGTACCTTTACCAGCAAATCACGGGTGGCATCCACCACAAAGCGGATGCCGCGGCCATCCAGCCGAGCCAGAATCTGCTGGTAAACATCCTGCGGCATGCTGGAAGGAATGCTGCCGGCAAGTACCAGAATGTCACCCTCGCCCAGTTCTTCCAGATTGTCCCACAGGGCCTGCATGGCTTCGGGAGTAATGTTCGGGCCGGAACCGTTGATCTCGGTCTCTTTTGCGCCCTTTACCTTAACGTTGATTCGGGTCATGCCGTCCGGCAGGCGGATGAAGCGGGTTTTCAGGCCGGAAAGCTGCAAGCCGCGCTCCAGCCAGGCACCAGTTTCGCCAGCTGTAAAGCCAAGGGCGATGCTTTCGCACCCAAGCTCCCGCAAAACGCCGGAAACATTGATGCCCTTGCCGCCAAACTGGCAGGCTTCGTCTGAGGTGCGGTTGATCTCGCCAACCGCCAGGGGGGCAGTCAGATGCAGAACGTAGTCGATCGCAGGATTAAATGTGACGGTGTAGATCATACGGAACACTCCTTTACAAAGGTAAGCTGTGCGTACCGGGGGTCCGGGCAGTGGTTGGTCAAAATGGCCCCGCAGCCAATATCCCCGATCACGGCGGAATATACCATATCAAACTTTGTGTTATCCACCAGAAACCAGCGTTCCCGCGCGCGCTGCAATGCGGCGGTTTTGATGCTGGCTTCCTCCGGGTCCGGCGTGGTAAAGCCCTCCGCAGGGCTTACGCCGTTGGCACCCATAAACGCTTTGGTGAAGTTATACTGCTGGATGCTGCTGACCGCCGGAGCGCCCACGATGGCTTCGGTCTGGGGGCGCAGCAGCCCGCCGGGAAGATACACCCGACAACCCTTCTGCGCCAGCAGCCGGGCGTGCGCCACGCCATTGGTCACATAGGTGGCTTTGAGCGCCACACCCGTCAACGCCCGCACCAGCTCCAGCGTGGTGGTGCCTGCATCAATGAATACAAAATCCTCGGCAGCAATGAGCGCTGCGGCGGCTGCGGCAATGCTGCGCTTTTCGGCTACCGCCAGCGTCTCCTTGGCTTCCATGGTGGGCTCGTCTGCCAGAAAGCGGCTGTCCGGCAGGGTGGCCCCTCCGTGTACCTTGGTCAGCCTGCCCTGCCGGTCCAACTCGGTCAGGTCACGCCGGATCGTGGATTCGCTGGTGTGCAGCGCCTCGCACAGCTGCTGCACCGTCACGGTGCGCTGCTCGTTCAGCTGCTCTAGGATCAGCGCAAAACGTTCCTCCGCCAGCATGGTGTCTTTTCCCTTCTTTCCTTCCCACGCCTGACCATTTCCGCACGGTCTTGGCGTGTTTTGGTTGTTTGCATCTTTATTATAGCAAAAATCTTGTCAAAATCAATCAGATTCGGTCATTTTCGATCACAAAGAATTTTCATCATTTTTGTGCAGAATTTCCAACGCCTTGGATACAAGAGCTTTTTGCACGCAAAAAGACCACCGCACTTGTGTATGCGGTGGTCTTTTCTGCGTTTATGTGACCGGTCGCGACCGGTTTTTGTGCTCCGGCTGGTTTACCTCAGGCATCCGAGCGGGAGTAGGCGTTCTTCATCTGGCTGCTCAGCTCAAACAGCACCTTGTCCAGCGTGTCGGCGGCCTTCTCCTGCAGCATAGCGGCAATGGCGGTGTTGGCTTCCTCCCGCAGGGCGGCGCGGCTTGCAGCGTCCGGCTCGGCGGCAAGCTTTGCGTCGTACTGGTTCACCAGTGCGCGGGCAGCGGAGAGCACGGCCTCCTCGTAGCGCTCGAGGTGGAAGAGGGATTTATTATAGGAGGCGTCTGCCATGGCGGCAATCAGACGGCTGGTCCAGTAGAAGTTATCGGTGGACACAGTGCCGGTGGTGTTGGCCAGATACTCCGGAGTGCGCTCCACGTTGGCGTAGAAGGGCACCATGGTGTTGAAGGCGTTGGAGGCATAGGCCACCCACTCCACAGCGCGGGATTCCTCCGGCTGGTCGGGACGCATCTGCAAAAGCGCCATAAAGTCGTTGCGGTTGATGCCGATGGAACGGTACGCGCCCTTTGCGGACTTGTCGCCGTAGCTCAGGTAGGGGTCGTAGGGGGTACCCTGATAGTGGCTGGACAGCATATACTTGATGTCCTCCGGGGTCACCTTGCGCTCCGGCACCATGCACCACGGCAGGTCGTCGGACATGGGAGTGTAGTCGGCGTCGGCACCCTCCCACACCCATGTGCGGGGGTTGAGGTAGCGCAGCATATACCATGCGCGGGGGGTGTTGTAAACGTGGTCGGCGTCATCGTGGCTGCCAAAGGCGTCCCGGGGGTTCAGTGCGCCGTCCAAAGAGAGGTCGAGGTGATTCTTGGCAATGAACTCCCGCAGGTCGGCAGAGCAGAGGTAGTTTTCCTGTGCACCGAAGGCATCTTCCAAATCAAAGGAGTCGATACCCAGCTGGTTGGGCATGACCACATACACATCGTCCGGCACGCGGCGTGCGATCCAGTGGTGACCACCGATGGTCTCCAGCCACCAGATCTCGTTTACATCCTGAAAAGCGATGCCGTTCATCTCGTAAGTACCGTACTGCTCCAGCAGACTGCCCAGACGCAGCACGCCCTCACGGGCAGAGTGGATATAGGGCAGCACCAGATAGACGATATCCTCCTCGCCGATGCCGCCGGGCACCTCGGGCTTTTCGCCCTTGGCGGGCTGATACTCCACCAGCGGGTCTGCCCCCAGCACGCGGGGGTTGGAGGTGATGGTCTCGGTGGCGGTCATGCCCACGTTAGCGGCGTTGACGCCGGAAGCTGCCCAGATACCCTTGCCCTCCACGGCGTTGGGCATGGCGGTAAACCGCAGTGCGCCTTCCGGCAGGGGGATCTCCACATGGGAGAGGACGCTGCGGTAGGTCTTGGGCAGCTCCTCCGGGTGGATCACGGTAAATTTTTTAGCGGTGAAATGGCCGGAGCCGGAGTCATCGTTGCGGGCGATCATGGTAGAGCCATCGTACGATGCTGCCTTGCCGACCAGAATGGTAGTGCAAGCCATAGGTTTTCCCTCCATATTCTATAATGTGTCTCTATTGTAGAACTTTTGCAGCGGAATTGCAACCGGGAAACAAAAACCGCCGCGCTGCGTACCACGGCAGAGCGGCGGGAGATGGAATGCTATTTCAGGCTGTTACTGGGCTGTCCAGTAGAAGTCCTCGCTGGGCAGCGCACCGCCCACGGCGGCGGGGTCGGCATCGTAGAGCACCTGCAGGTAACCGGAGACGTCCGCCTTCAGTTCCTCGCCGGTCAGGCAGACGATGTTGCAGTTGGGCAGTGCCTTTTTGGCGATGGCGGCTTTTGCCACCACGCCCTGCTCTTCACACAGAGCGGCGGTGCCGTCCAGATCGGTGTTGGCGGCGTTCACGCTCTGGGCATAGTCTGCCAGAAAAGCAGCTACCACATCCGGGTGCTCCTCGGCGTAGGCCTTGCGCACCACGGTCACACCGGTGATCAGCTGGGTGTCTGCCACCTTGTCCCACTCGGCGGTCAGGTCAAGGGCTACCCGCAGGGTGTCGTCCTTCAGCCCGGCAGCGGTCACATAGGGCTGGGGCAGCACGGCAATGGCGTCCTGCGTGCTGGCCATCTGGGCGGTCACCTCGGTAGCCTCGCTGTAATACTGGATATCCACATCCTTGTCCGGGTCAAGGCCGTTGGCAGTAAGCAGATAGCGCAGCACATACTCCGGGGTAGTGCCCTTACCGGTGGACAGGATGGTGCGGCCCTTGAGGTCGGCCATGCTGTGGACGGTGTCGCCCTGCTCCACCACATACAAAACGCCCAAGGTGTTCACCGCCACGGCCTGAATGCCGCCGTTCGTTTTCTGGTACAGGGTCGCTGCCAGATTGGCCGGGATGGCAGCCATGTCCAGCTCGCCCTTGATGAGCAGCGGCACGATCTCATCCGCAGCGCCGTAAAGCTGCAGATCGTAGTCCATGGCGGCAGTCCCGGCCTGCTCCATCGAGAGCAGGTTGACAAGCCCCATGGTGGTGGGGCCCTTCAGCCCGGCGATGCGCAGCGGCTCGGTGGCAGACAGCGGCGCTGCGGTCTCTTTTTCCTCGGAAGCAGCCGCTGAGGAAGCAACTTCGGACACCACCGTGCTGGAAACGGCAGAGCTCGCGCTGCCGCCGCAGGCTGCAAGGCTCAATGCAAGGCTGAACGCCAGCAGTAAGGACAGGATCTTTTTCATGAAATACTCCTTTTCACACCCGGCACGCCCCAGTACGGGAAGCGGAAACCGGTCTTTTTTTGAAAATTTTGCAAAATCATTTGCTTTGCGCGTTCCAGTTTACTATAATAGGGGTAAAAATACCGTTGCGTGCGCAACGTAATTGCAGGAGGCTGCGGAGAACGCTATTTTCTCTGCGGAGTTGCGATGAATAATTATCTGCCGCTGTTACAAACCACCACGCTGTTCGCGGGGCTTTCCGCTGCGGAGCTCAGCACGCTGCTGTCCAGGCTGGGGGGCAGTGTGCGCAGCTACGGCAAGGGCGAAGCCCTTGTGCTGGCGGGGGAGCCCAGCCGCCGGGTGGGCATCGTGCTGTCCGGCGAGCTGGAGGCCTACCGCCCGGCACCGGGCGGGGTGCGCATCCCCATCGCCCAGGTAGAGCCGGGCGGGGTGTTCGGGGACGTGCTGGGAGGCTCCAGCCTGTCCAGCCCGGTCACCGTGCTGGCTGCTGCCCCCTGCGAGGTGCTGCTGCTGCCCTACGAGCGGCTGCTGCTCTCGGACGGCAGCCCCGCCCACCAGCGGGTGGTGCAGAACCTTGTGCGCACCATCAGCGATAAATATTTTTCCCTCTCCCGCCGCATCGACCTGCTGGTAATGAAAAGCCTACGCGCCAAGGTGGCGGCCTATCTGCTCAGCGAGGCCGCCCGCGCCCACAGCCTAACCTTCAGCATTCCCTTCTCCCGCATCCAGCTGGCGGATTACCTCAACTGCGACCGCAGCGCCCTTTCCCGGGAGCTGAGCACCATGCAGAAGGAAGGGCTCATCGACACCTACCGCAGCAGCTTCAAGCTGCTGGAGCCGGATGCCTTGCAGCAGATGGTGCAGTGACCCTCTGACTACTTTTATCAATAAGGAGCGATAAAACAATGTCCAAGCCTGTTCTCTGGATCGTGATTCCCTGCTACAACGAGGAGCAGGTGCTGCCCATTACAGCACCCATGTTTCTGGAAAAGATCCACAGTCTGACCGCACAGGGGCTGGTCAGCGATAAAAGCCGGGTGCTCTTTGTCAACGATGGCTCCCGCGACAAAACGTGGGAACTGATCCAAGGCTTTGCCGCACAGGACGAGCACTATATCGGCATTTCCCAGAGCCGCAACCGCGGCCACCAGAACGCCGTGCTGGCGGGACTGATGGAGGCGCTGCACAGCGACAGCTGCGATATCACCATCTCCATCGACTGCGACGGTCAGGACGATATCAACGCCATGGACGAGATGGTGAAAAAGTATCTGGACGGTGCCGAGGTGGTGTACGGTGTGCGCAGCCGCCGGGACACCGACACCTTCTTCAAGCGGTTCACCGCCGAGGGCTTTTATCATGTGATGAACGCTCTGGGCGCGGATATCGTGTTCAACCACGCAGACTACCGCCTCATCAGCACCCGTGTGCTGGAAATCTACGGCGGACCATTTGAGACAGAAGAACAGGCCAGCCTCATGCACCAGGAATCAACGCAGAACTTCGGATGGGCAGGCCCGGAATTCATCGAACACGTCCTGAAGGTTTCAGAGAAAAGCATCTGCGATAAATACGATGAGATGCTGCACTACGTAATGAGCATAGCAAAGGGAAAAAGCGGAAGCCATGTGGCCGGAATTAGCGCGGTCGCCCTGGCCGATGCCATGATAGATACCTGGTTCTTTGATAGCCAGGATGCACCGGAGCCCGAAGCGGATCCGAAAAAGGAAGAAGGGAAAGACGATGAAAAACAGATAACAATCAACCAGGAGTCCTGGGATAGAGCCAAGAGGATGGCAGCGTCCATCCTTCAGGAACAGATCGCAGCAGCATCCGGAGACGTAAACGAAAACGCCGTGCAGTTCATCACCGACTGGGTAATCTCCAACAAGGCATACTTCGGAGAGAAGGCCATCGGAACATGCCTCGGCACAATGAGTGAATCCGGAAACGTGGCGTATATCTTCCCATCAACACTGAACCAGGCGCTGACCAAGGCAGGATACAGTCCAAGGAAGACACTCAAATACATGGCAGACAATGGACTGATCGCCACGGCAAGCGAAGGATCCGACTCGAAGCAGCGATACTCAGTGAAGCGACGATTTGACGGAAGAAGCTGCAGGTTCGTGGAATTCAAGATCGGACAGTTCAGCGAAAAGGACGACGACATCGAATCTGAAGCTGATAAATACGAGCAGGAATCATTCACGGATTCAGATGGATTCATGAGCGTGCCGGAAGGCATGGAAGAAGAACTGCCATTCAAATAACAGGTGCAAAAATCGCCTGAAAAATGTTCCCACTCAAAAAAGTGGGAACGCGAGTGGGAACGCGAGTGGGAACGCGAGAAACCCAGCAACCGCGCGGCTCTTAATAGATATGTTCCCACTGTTCCCACTAATTTCCACTTATTTATTGTTTCGTGGAAAATTTTACACACGATGCACGAATTTCATGCATCACATGCAAAATTCTATAAAAACATGGTGTGTATTTCAAAAAAGTGGGAACAGTGGGAACACCCAGCGCAACCCGCGTAAAATAAGGGTTTGTCACGTTCCCACTCACAAAATGCAGAAGTGGGAATAGGAAGGAGTGGGAACGGTGGAATTAGACCTGAAAAAACTGAACCAGGACATCGCAACCCTGCGTAAAAACAGGGAAAACGTGCCGCTGGAACTCCTGAAAACCAAATATAAAAAGCCTTATGCAAAATTGAAAGAGGAAATCCGTGCACAATTTGAGATTTACATGAAACACATCATCGTGCTCGGAATTTTGAAAACAGGTCCGGATCTAACTGGAGCGAAAGCCGAAAGCATGGTCAATCAGATTCAGAAAATCATCGATGAGGAAAAGGCAGCAGGACACCAGAAAGAAGTCACGCATGCAGTATTTGAAGAATTCAATCTGGCAAAAGCAGAGAACCTGGCCTGCGGATATTACACAGACCGAGTCAAGTATGAAGCATACGCACCATACTGGCTGGAGCACATCCACCAGGAACCGGACGGAAAAGTGACAAGCGACCTGCTGCCAGGCATGACATGGCACCCGGAAGCGGGCGTGTGGGTTTCCTTTTCAGAGCCATCGTTCACTTTGATGATGCCACCCACCCAGGCAGAAATCGATGCGCAGCATAAGGAAGACACGGAGAGATTCAAAAAATATTTGAAAGAGGTGAGGCAGGAATGAGCTACCAGGGAAACAACCCGGAAGGATATCCGGATCCGACAGCCAACCAGGCAGTAGGAATCGTATCCAGGGAAGAAAAGGAAGCTGCGAAAGCAAAGAAGCGGGCAACCAGGGAGTATGACATCAGAGCAGCCATGAAAGCAATCAGAGCGATCGCCGGAGCATACGGACTGACGATCGAGAACAGGATCACATTCAAAGACAAAGAAACGGAGGAAATATTCAGATGACCAACAAGGAAAGATTTATCGAATTATTAAGAAGCACAAAGAGAGAAGGAATCGAGAAGCTCATCGACTTCCTGGAGAAGACCGACTTCTTCACAGCACCGGCGTCAACCAGATTCCATATGAGCTGCGAGGGAGGACTGCTGCAGCATTCGCTCAATGTTTATGATTGCCTGGTCAACCTCGGAACCACGACCGGAGACGTTCAGGAATTCCAGGCTGCAGGTATGAGATTAGACTCCATCCCGCAGGAATCCATCATCATCGTGGCGCTGCTCCATGACCTCTGCAAGGTGAACTTCTACGCAACCGAGATGCGCTGGAGAAAAGATGCGAACCAGAAGTGGGAACAGTATCCGGTCTACACCGTGAACGACCGCAACCCATACGGACACGGAGAAAAATCAGTCATGATGGCATCAGAGTTTATCCACCTGACAATGGAGGAACGATACGCAATCAGATGGCACATGGGAATGAGCGAAGCCAATATCATCCAGACATACTGCCAGGCCGCAGAGAAATACCCGCTGGTATTATTCACGCACATGGCAGACCAGGTGGCCACAAGCTACCTGGAGACCAACACCGGAAACAAGAAACCGGAAGACGTCTACCTCGGAACAGAACCGGCAGCGCAGGATCCGGAAGAATTCGCAGAGGCAGAGCCTATCTAACAGGAGGGCAGCCATGAACACAGAAAGAGACGACAGAGAGCAGATCGAGGCCATCAGAAAGATGATGGCCGAAAAGGAGGAAAAGAAGCGTGCTAGAGAAATACGAAAAAGACTTCGACGAAAACGAATTCATGCGTTCTTTCATGGAAAGAAAGCAGATAAGCACTAAGAAGCAGGCGCTAGCTGAGCTTCGGAAGCTGATCAAGAAGGAAGGCTACTACCAGACGAAGATCAAGGAAGCCCTGAAGAAACGATACCCGGATGCCTTCGTGGCCAAGATCTCCCAGGGAGCATACAGCCAAGCAGGGATCCCGGACGTCATGTTCATAAAGGATGGCCACTACTTCGGATTTGAGGTCAAGCGTCCAGTCGTCGGAATCAGATCCAAGCTGCAGGAGCAGACAGCCAGGATGATCCAGGCCGCAGGCGGAACCGCAGCGTTCGTCTGCTGGCCAGAGGAAGCAATCAGAGAGGTGGAAGAATATGAAAAGAGCCAAAGATAAATACATGATCAACCGCACCAAATACAAAGACATCAAGAGATATGACCACAAGCAGATGGAAGACTTTCTGACAGACGTCTACAAGAACGGATATGCAGACGGAAAAGAATCCGTGCCCGGAGTAGAGCTTCAGGACGTGGAAAAAGCGCTGCAGGGCGTCAAGGGCATCGGGCCGATCGTGTGGAACAGAATCAAGGAACGTCTGGCCGAGCTTTTCAGAAAGGAGCAGTCATGAAAGCACTAACCATTATACAGCCATGGGCGACACTGATCGCAAGCGGTCACAAAATGAACGAAACGAGATCCTGGAAAACCAACTATCGCGGGGAAGTTTTAATCCACGCAGGGAAGAACCCGAAGGACTATACAAGCGGATGCTACATTGACGATCCGGATGGCCGACATTTCCAGGAAGCTGGAATCACACCGAATAACTTCGAGGACCTGCCAAGAGGATCAATCATCGGAAAAGCAACCCTCGTAAATTGCATCCACATCAATAAGGAGTTCAGAGATCACCTGAAAAGAAGCAATCCCGCAGAGTATGCGTTCGGAGACTACCGGATAGGGAGATACGCGTGGGTGTTTGAAAATCCGGTGCTATTTGAAAAACCAATACCGGCAAGGGGAAGACAGGGATTGTGGAACTGGGAGGATGACGCCAATGAGTAAAAGAGAGTCGATAAACCAGGAACCGCTCACCATTGAAGAACTGAAGACAATGGCTGGACTTCCGGTCTGGTGCCCGGAGGAAGAAGCATATGGAATCGTGATGTGCGATAAAATCGGACAATGGGCTGGAATCCCATTCTTGCACGGAGTCTGGTACAGCGACGATGACGGAGTAGGCGTGGAATTCAACCACAACATCATCGGAAGAAAGCTGAAATGCTTCAGAGTAGAGGACAAGAAAGAGATCGCCATGCCGCTGCAGAACAAAGAGATCGGCTTCGGAGACCAGACGCTGGCATGCCCGAACTGCGGTCAGAGCGCCATAGTGAATCCGTTCAGAAAAGACAGAGAGATCTATCCATACTGCCCGTGGTGCGGTCAGAAGCTAAAGGAGGCAGAAGATGAGCAGACAGAGTAGAGAACTGAAGAAACAGCAGGAAAGAGCCAAGAAGTACGGATGCGACGGAAGATGCTACTGGAGCACCGGAATGTGCCCAAGCGTCGAGATCTGCGACGAAACCAGAGTCTGAGAAGCCATCGCAACGGCAATCGGGATGATCACAGTCTTAGCAATGATAGCCATGATTCCAATCATCGTGATCGGCGGAGCAATCATGCTGATCTGGTCAATATTTGCAGGATAAGGAGGAAAAGAAATGGAGAACGATAAAATTCACGACTACACAGATGCATACCTGGAAAGCTACCTGAGAGCGCTGGACAAGACGCACAATTCAGATCTTGCCATTCAGACAGCGACGGGCGTCATTATGGTTTTAAGAATGATCGATGCGCAGAACGAACCGAAGCAGCCAGCGCAGCCGCAGATCAATCCAATGGCGGCGCTCTTTGGAGCTATGATGCAACAAGCGGCGAAGAATCAGCAAGAGGAAGGTAATCCAGAAGGCAGCGAGATCGAGAGCGACGACGATGAATAAGTCGGAAAAATACAGTGAAATCATTCTCCTGGGGCAGATGCTCCAGGAGAGAAAGATCGAGCATGAGCAGCACGACCTATACGACGGATATCAGATCACAGTCCCGCTGCCGGAACCAACGAAGGAAATATCCGTCATAGAGCATCAGTGCAGCTACGGAAGCATCATGAACTTATTAGAAATATGGGCCGATGGATCGATTCAAGGATACCTGTCGGCAAAGCAGACGCTAAAAATCATCGAGCGCATAAAAGCCAGGGAATCTCCCCGGTAACAAGCTCGGAAATCAAAGAAAAGGAGAGAAATGCGATGCAGGAAATCAATGAAGAATTGGAGAACGATAGATCAGTATTAGAATGGATGCTCGGCCAGTATGTCCGAGCGAAGCGCCGAAAAAAGCAGCTAGAGGTCCGGCTTCTTGAGATCAATGCCGAGCGTGACTCTCCGATCGGAGGACATGGATATGATCCACTGCCGAGAAGTGGAGGCAACAACGAAGGCGCAGCCGGAATCCTCATGAAGCTGGCCGACATTGAAGACAGGATCTACGAGCAGAAAGCCAAGGCCGATAAATCCATGGTCAACGTGGCAACGATCCTGAATTTTTTACCGGAGGAATCTATGGAGCGCGAGATCTGCGAGCTCCGCCACATCGATGGTTATGAATGGGGAGAGATCGCAGAGGGAATCCCGATGTCAAAAAGCCAGTGCCACAGAATCCACAAGGCCGCCATGTACGAGCTCCTGGAATTTAACTACGTGAAAGAACTTGTCACGGAGAACCGGGAATCGTATGAATATTACATCGAGAAAAAAGAGGAAGCCAGATACCGCCGCGAAAATCAGGCCAGGAAAAATGCCGGAAAACAAAATCCGGAAAAAATATCCGGGAAATTTTCTCCGGAAAAATCTACGCGAAAAAATCCGGAGAAAAAAATCCAGCCTTTGAGGCCCGGAAAATCTGGCCGGAAATTTTAAGGCGAAAACAAAGCCCGAAAAAAGCCCGGAAATACATAGCCGAAAAACCAGGCGAAAATAAAGCACTTTTTCAGAGGCCAATATAAGGCCCGAAATACAAGGCCGCAAAATAGGCCCATATAGCAGGGGCTTATAAGAGGCCCATAGACAAGGCCCACGCACAAGCCCAGCCCACAGGGCAGGCATAGCAGGCCCACACACCAGGGAGCAGGGCAGAGCACAGCCTCACAGCACCAGGCCACAGGGACACAGGCAGGCCAGGAGGCAGGGCACACAGCAAGGCCAGGCTCACGCACACACCCAGCAGCCACGCGCGCAGCACGCACAGCACAGGGCAGCCAGGGCACCAAGGCAAGCAGCACACCTGCATCAGATGAAAGATGCGACACCATGCACCACTTGCATGTGGTATAGTAGTAGCATCGAGGCAGGCGGATGAGAGAGACAGACGCACCAAGGCATAGAGCGAACATTCTGCAATCTAAACAAACAGAAGCAGCACCACATCGAAAGAGATCAGCACAAGAGCTGGTCTCTTTTGCTTTGTCAGTAATGCACAAATCGTAGGTACTACTTTTGTTTATTTTTTCCAGCGGGGCGAGGAAGGCCCGATGCTTTCCCGGATATGACCTTAATTTTTTTTCGCATTTCGTTACGCCCAGCCCGGTACATCAAGGAATTTATAACAGATTGGAGGCAGACCGGATGACAACAGAAATGAAAATGGAGACACGAAGCCTGGCTAGCTTGCGCCCGGCGGAATACAACCCAAGAGTCCAGCTGCAGCCAGCCGATCCAGAATATCAGAACATCAAGCGCAGCATTGAGACCTTCGGATACGTGGATCCGATCATCATAAACCAGGACGGAACCATCATCGGAGGCCACCAGCGCTACAACGTTATGAAGGACCTCGGATACACC
>OKUU01000549.1_pt1 | contig 12242 bp, 10 predicted proteins | sample 1606561 | NCBI WGS metagenome assembly OKUU01 (sample SAMEA3882506, study PRJEB24775) | human gut metagenome | biome: human-associated habitat; feature: intestine environment; material: feces | place: Netherlands | collected 2009/2010
TCTGTTTCATCTTTTCCCTCCAAATTATTCTACAACGATGTGTTCAGCTTCGCCGTTACGCAAAGTCAGCTCATAGCCACGTACAGTTACCTCCACCGGGTCACCCAACGGTGCAACCTTACGTACGAATACGCTCACACCCTTAGTCACGCCCATATCCATAATACGTCTTTTTACCGCACCCTCACCAACGAGCTTGGTAACGGTAACTGTTTCGCCAACAGGAACTTCTTTCAATGTTTTCATAACATCCTCCACTTGCATCAGATAAATATTTTGGCTGCCATCTGCTTGCTCAGGGCAATGCGGGCATCCTTCACATTGACGATAAGATTGCCGTCAATTTCAGAAATAACAGTTACAGCTGAGCCTTCTACAAAGCCCAGGTTAGCCAGAAAGCGTTTGATTTCATCCTTGCCGCGAACAGCGCTGATTTTGTTAGTCTCGCCGCGACGGGCCATTAATAAAGGCATCATAATTCCCTCCAAAGAATTTGTTAGCAGATACTAACTTGACACGATTTTTTTAGTAGTTAGGTATTCCTAACTACTATTGAAAGTTTACGTCAGCTATAAATTTTTGTCAAGCATTTTTTGTAAAATCCTACGCTAATTTACAAAATTAGTTAGCTTATGCTGTTATGTTTACAAAAAAACGTCGGCTGACTTTATAGTCAGCCGACGTAAACCAAATCAGCATATTAGCTATAGCTTTTTATTATATCTTTTTGTAGAGAATACGGATAGAATTCAGCACGCACAGCAAAGATACACCGGTATCCGCAAAGACTGCCGCCCACATAGAAGCGTAGCCCATAAGGCCTGCAATCATAATGATAACCTTAACAGTCAGAGCGAAAATTACATTCTGCCAAGCAATCGCACCGGTTGCACGCGCAATCGCAATAGCCTGCGGAATAGCCTTCACTTCGGAATTCATGAAGACAACGTCGGCAGCCTCAATCGCTGCATCTGCACCGCTGCCCATAGCAGCGCCGGCATCCGCACCGGCTAATACAGGCGCATCGTTAATGCCGTCACCAACGAACATAACCGGGCCGTACTTGTTGCGCAGCATATTAAGCTCGCTAAGCTTATCCTGCGGCAGCAGCTGAGCGCGTACCTCGTCAATGCCTGCTTCCTTAGCCACAGCCTGCGCTTCCTTCTGCGCATCGCCGGTGAGCATAGCAGTTACCAGGCCTTGTGCCTTCAAAGAAGCAATTGCTTCCTTAGCATCTTCCTTCAAGGTATCGTTAATCAGCAGCTGGCCCATATATAAGCCATTGTCGGCAACAAGCACCTCGCTGCCGCTTTCGGTAGGAGTATAGCCGCCGTATTCAACGTTAAAGCGTTGCAGCAGCTTGGTATTGCCGCACAGAACCTTGCGTGCGCCAAAGTACGCAACCAGGCCTTCACCGGCAATTTCTTCAAATTTATCGGGACGTACCAGCTCAAGCTTTTCAGCCTTAGCAGCCTCTACGATGCTTACAGCAATCGGGTGGGTAGAAACAAGCTCAGCACTTGCACACAGGCGCAGCAGCTCGTCAGCTTTCATGCCTTCGGCAGCATTAACCTTCTGCAGTACGAAGTTACCCTTGGTAACGGTACCGGTTTTATCCATAACTACGGCAGCAATATTTTTCAAAGCCTCCATAGCAACGCCGCCCTTAAAGAGAATGCCGTACTTGGAGCCGGCGCCGATGCCGGAGAAGAAGGCCAGCGGCACGCTCAGCACCAGTGCGCAGGGGCAGCTGATAACGAGGAAGGTCAGCGCAGTATAAATCCATTTATTCCAGTCGCCGGTAATCAGGGACGGAATCACAGCAGTCAGTACTGCGGCAGCAACAACAAACGGAGTATAGACACGTGCGAAGCGGGTAATGAAGCGGTCAATAGTCGGCTTGCTGGCAGCAGCGTTCTCCACGCTGTCCAGAATACGGGTAACCATGGACTCTTCCAGAACCTTTTCTACACGGATTTTCAGCATACCGGAGGTATTCACGCAGCCGGAAACAACCTCATCGCCATATTTGCGCTTCACAGGCACAGGTTCACCGGTTACCGGGGAGGTATCTACCAGGCTTTCGCCGTCGATAACAACGCCATCCAGAGGAATACGGTCGCCTACGCGTACCAGCAGAATGTCGCCTACGTGTGCATCAGCAGCAGGAATAACCTTCACATCTTCGCCCACCAGCAGGTTGACAACCTCTGGACGCAGGTCAACAGCATCCATAATCTGGCCACGGCTCTTTTCTACCGCACGCTGCTCAAAGTATTCGCCCACACGATAGAAGAACATAACGCCAACAGCCTCTTCCCAAGCCTGAATTGCAAACGCACCTAATGTTGCAACGGTCATGAGGAAGTTTTCGTCAAATACATTGCCCTTGGCAATATTCTTCAAGGCAGTCAGCACAATGCGTCCGCCCAGCAGAATGTAAGCAAAAATCAGGAAGTACATATGATATGCTTCCGGTACCAGTCCCAGCCATTCGGTAATGATGAATACTGCACCGCCAAGTACGATTTCGATAATTGTCTGTTTTTCGCTCAGCTCGGAGAGGATACCGCCGGATTTTTTGCGTTCCTCCAGCTCAGGAGCCAGAGAAGGCTTGCTTTCAGCCTCCAGCAGAACAACACCCTCTTCTACCTTATCAGTTACAGCCTGCATTTTCTCCAGCAGACCGTTGTAATCCTTAGCGCTTACGCGCAGCTTTTTCGTAGTAAAGGTCAGGGTAGCTTCATCAATCTCAGGCATAGCGTTCAGCGCGCGTTCAATCTTGGCACCGCAGTTAGCACAGTCCAGATTTTGCACCAAGTATACTCTGCTCTTGCCGCCCAGCTTAGGACGACGGTCACGCGGTACTACCACTACGTCGGATTCGATAGATGTACAGATTTTCTGAATTTCCGGCAGCAAAGCCTCATGGTCTGCAGCGCTGAGGCGCAGCTGCTTGGTAGCAAAGCTTACGTTAGCATAGGTTACGCCCGGCAGCTCTTTGATTTTGTATTCCATTTTGGCAGCGCAGTTAGCACAGCCAAGGTTTTGCAGAATATATACACGCTTAATTTTATCGGCATCCGGCATACGGCAGGTGCAATTAGCCAGGCTCTCGCCGCATACATCGCAGTACTCCTCATGCGGATGGCAGATTTCGCAATTACAGTCAGCAGGATGACCGGGAACGTGATGTCCGTGTACATGAGCATGTTCGTGGCCGTGGTCGTGTCCGCAGCCGCATGCGTCGCCGTGCGCGTGAGCATGTTCGTGCTCATGGTCATGTCCGCAGCCACATTCGTCGCCGTGCGCGTGTGCGTGAGCGTGTTCTTCATCTTCATGCTTATGATCATTGCCACAGCAGCAGTCATCGCCATGCTCATGGGAATGCTCTTCATGGTCATGGTCATGATCGTGTCCGCAACCGCAGGCATCACCATGAGTATGCTTAGGCACATGTCCCATAGTTTTATGATCATGATCCTTGCCACAGTGACCGCAGGTACAGCCTACCGGATGCTTGCTGTAATCCTCTACACTATTGATATGGCCGTCAATATGACGAAATGCTCTTACATCGCCGGCACCGTTACGGATATCTTCCAAATCTTTCTTCATTGTATCTACCACCTTTCTTTTCAGGTTGTCTCACTCTTCATATGAGTATCTATTCATATGTAATATAAAAATAATAGGAAAGGTGATAACACCTTTCAGTAAATTCTTTGATACCTATATTATAACACAAATAACGTATGAGTCAATACTCACCCATGAAATTAGTGATAAAAATTCCTAAGAAAAAAATGGGTACAGCACATTCGCCGTACCCACTATAAAAATTGATGGAGAAAATTACTTTAAGATAAGCTCTACGCTTACGCATATCGCTTTAGGACTGCCTTAATCAAACAGGTGGCAGGCAACCCAATGTCCGTGCTCAACCTCTTTCAGCTCAGGCTTAACCTGTACGCAATGCTCGGTGCAGTGCTCGCAGCGGCTGGCAAATGGGCATCCAGGCGGCAGGTCCAGCGGACTCGGGATTTCGCCTTCCAACGGCTCAATCTTTTCACCCGGCTTGAAGTCTACCTTAAACACAGCACCCATAAGTGCCTTGGTGTACGGATGCTTGCAGTGTTCTGCAATACGTCCGTGCTCCAGCCATTCTACTACGTTACCAAGGTACATTACCGCAACCTGATGGCACATCAGGTCTACCAGACCGAGGTCATGGGCAATGAACAGATAGGTAATATTTTTTTCTTTTTGAATGCGGCACAGCAGCTCGCATATTTTTTCCTGTACGGAAACGTCCAGCGCACTGGTTGCCTCGTCGCAGACAATAATCTTCGGTTCCAGTGCCAGAGCGCGGGCAATGCCCAGACGCTGACGCTGACCGCCGGACATGCTGTGCGGATAGCGGTCCTTGAATTCAGCAGGCAGCTCAACCATTTCCAACAGCTCTGCTGCTTTGGCGTCTACCTCGCTGTTTTTAATCAGGCCGAAGTTTTTCAAAGGCTCGGTAAGGATATCCTTTACGAGCATCTTCGGGTTAAAGGCAGCAGTCGGATCCTGGAACACCATCTGGATGTTCTTTCTGTCCTGACGCAGCTGTTCACCCTTGGACTGCATCAAATCATGGCCTTCGAAAATTGCTTCACCGCTGGTAGCAGGGTGAATACGCAGCAAAGTACGCACCAGTGTACTCTTACCGCAGCCGGATTCACCGATGATGCCCAGGGTACGGCCTTCGTATGCACGCAGGTTGATGTCATTGCAGGCAGTCAGAAACTTGCCGCCGTCAACTGCGAATTTTTTGGTAAGGTGGTTAATCTCCAGTACCAGTTTAGTACGTTCATAGGCCGGTCTTTCATTATTGCTCATAATATGTCTTACCTCCTATGACCGGAACTGCCCTCAGCAGCTGTTTTGTATAATCGTCCTGCGGATTAGCAATAACGTCCTCACGCTTGCCATATTCCACAACATGACCGCCCTTCATAACCATCAGCTTGTTGGATACATAGGAAGCAACGCCAAGGTTATGGGTAACCATGATAACGGCAACGCCGTATTCGTCACGAATATCAACAATCTGACGGATAATCTGTGCCTGAGTAGTTACGTCCAGCGCACTGGTAGGTTCGTCAGCCAAGAGGATTTTCGGGCTGAAAATCATGGCCATAGCGATACCTACACGCTGACGCATACCGCCGGACAGCTCAAACGGATAGCTGTTCATGATATTTTCCGGGTTCGGCAGACGCACGTTAGTCAGCATATCACAGCACATCTTATAAGCCTGGTCCTTAGACTTGTCAGGCTGATGCGCCTGAACGTAGTCAATGAACTGTTGGCCGATGCGGCGGATAGGATTAATCATGTTGCCACTGTCCTGGAAAATCATGGACATCTCACTGCCATACATTTTGCGCCATTCATCGGGAGTATTTTGCAATACATCCTTGCCGTCAAAGATGATGCTGCCGCGGCTAACGCGGCCAGCACCAGGCAGGCAACCCATAATAGCGCGGATAACGGTTGTTTTGCCACTGCCGGACTCGCCGACGATAGACATAATCTCGCCCTTATCCAATTCTAAGCTGGCACCGGTTACGGTGAGCTTGTCACCGTAGCTGATGTCTAAATCTTTTACTTCAAGTAGCATTAAGCGTTACCTTCTTTGTAAATTATTAGTTAGCAGATTTGATATCTTTGGTCAGCCAGTAGTAATCGCAAGGCAGGATTTCTGCGTTAGCAATAGATTTGTTGGAAACCATGTTGGTTTGCGGATGACCGAATACCAGGGAAGCTGCGTCGTCGAGGATAACTTTTTGCATTTCGATAACCAGCTCACGACGTTTAGCCGGGTCAAATTCTACGCCCAGTTTATCGGACAGAGCATCAAATTTCGGATTGCTGTAACCGGAACCGTTCTGTTCTTGACCGGTCTTGAGGTACATGTTCATGAATACTTCAGGATCGCCAGCCTGCAGAGTCAGTACGTTGGAAATCAGCAGGTCATAATCACCTTTACGGCCGATACCATCCAGTACGTTGTAGTCAACGTTCTTCAGGTTAACTTTAATGCCGACTTTCTTAGCATCAGCCTGAGTAGCTTCTGCATACAGAGGCAGCTCAGCACGGCCGCTGTAGAATACGAAGTTCAGTTCCAGGTTTTTGCCGTCTTTATCAACAAAGCCGTCGCCGTTGGTATCTTTCCAGCCAGCTTCAGCAAGCAACTTTTTAGCGCTTTCAACATTGTATTGGTTTTTATCGTATTTGTACAGTTCATCATAACCGTAGTCAACAGAAGGCGGCAGGTACGGACCACCGGGAACGAAGGTGTCTTTCAGCAGAACCTTGTTGTAGGTTACACGGTCCAGAGAACGCAGCAGAGCTTCGCGGACTTTGATATCGCCCAACGGTCTGTCAGCACGTACATTCAGACGAGCAAGTACGTCACGCAGGGAAGCGATATTGGAGATGTTGTATTTATTTTTGTCTTTGAACAGCTGCAGGTCGCCTGCTGCAATGTTAATAGCGAAGTCGATTTCACCTTTTTGCAGAGCCATAGCACGGGTGTTAGGATCGTCGATGGTCAGGATATCAACCTCTTTGAACGGAACTGCGCCATCCCAGTATTTTTCGTTTCTAACCATTTCAGCTTTAGCTTTGCTGTAGGATTTTACTGTATAAGGACCGGTGCAGATAGCGCCTTGTTTTGCGGTATCACGGTCTTTAATGGTTTGAGTATCAACGATAATGAACAGAGGGTCACCAAGCATACCGGGCAGAGTCGGTACCGGTTTTTTAGTTTTGATGATTACGTTCTGGCCTTCACCCTTGATGAATTCATATTCGAACATGGATTTTGCACGAGCTGCTTTTTCAAAGGTACGTTGGATAGAAGCTGCTGCCAGCTCACCGGTCAGTTTGGTACCGTTGGAGAAGCAAGCCTTATCGTTGATGTGGAAGGTCCAGGTCAGCTTATCATCAGAAATGGTCCATTTATCAGCCAGCCAAGGAACAGCGTTCATTTTTTTATCGAATTTAACCAGGCATTCGCCCAGGCCGTAACGCATTACAATCCAGCCAAAGTAGTTATCGGTGGTTTCCAGGGAGTCAGCGAAGTTGGTAACACCAAATTTTACAACTTCCTTGTGCTCAGCTTTTTTGTCGCCGCCACAGCCTGCTGCTGCAAATGCCAGTAAACCGATCATAGCCGCTGCTGCGGTAGCTTTAAACATTTTTTTCATTAGTCATCTCTCCATTTCATATACTCATTTAACCCGGCAGACTTCTGCCGGATATCAAAAACTAAGGCGAAAATAATTAATCCTGTACGTCATTACGCGGGTCAAGCACATCACGCAGATTATCGCCCCAAAGGTTGAAAATCATAACGGTAACAAAGATTGCCAAACCGGGGAAGAACATCAGCCACGGTGCAGTCTGCAGCTGCTGACGACCTTCATTCAGCATCAGGCCCCATTCAGGAGCAGGCGGTTGGCTGCCGAAGCCCAGGAAGGACAGACCTGCAAGCTCCATCATCAGAGCACCGATATCTGCTGCTGCGGTAATAACCATCATCGGCAAAATATTGGGCAGGATATGTACCCACAGAATATGAGGCGAGGTACCGCCGTTAACGATTGCTGCTTCTACATAGTCACGACGTTTAATCTGCAGTACCAGGCTGCGGGATAAACGCGCATATTTTGTCCAGCTTACAATCGTCAGCGCGATTACGGCGTTGACAAGGCTGCCACCCATAATACCGGCAACAGCGATAGCCAGAATCATACCAGGGAAGGAAATCATCATATCAGAAATACGCATGATAACCATATCAACCTTACCGCCGAAATAACCGGAAATAACACCCATAGAAGTACCAACGATAAATACGCTGGCTACCAGGAACAATACACCGCTCAGGGAAGCACGCGCACCATAAAGCACACGGCTTAAGCAGTCACGACCCAGCTTATCTGTGCCGAACAGATGACTTCCGCCCGGTGCCATGAAAGCATCCTGCATTGTTGCATGAGTCGGATCATACGGTGCAAGAACAGGTGCCGCAAAAGCAATAGCAATCAGCACCAATACCAGAACTGAGGTTACGGCAAAAGCACGGTTGGTTTTAAAACCATTAATAATTGTTTCCATCTGCTCTTACCTTACCTTTCTCAGACGCGGATCAAGATAGTTATAAGAGATATCAACAATGAGATTGATAACCATATACATCAACGCAATCCACACAACAACACCTTGTACCAGCTGGAAATCACGGTAGGTAATTGCTTCAATTGCCAGACGGCCAAGGCCGGGCCATTGGAAAACAATCTCGATAACCGCAGCACCGCCCAGAAGGTTACCTAAAGACAGACCTAAAAGCGTAATCAGCGGCAGCAGAGCGTTCGGAAGAACCTCTTTCCACAGAATATGGCTTTCACTCATACCACGCGCGCGTGCACCGACAACATAGTCCTGATGCAGCTCTTCCAGAATAGCAGCACGCACCTGACGTGTGTACTTGGAAGACATTGCAAAGGCCAACGTTGCCGCAGGCAGGATAATCGTGTCAACACCAATCGTACCGCCGACAATAGGCAAGAGGTCAAGTTGCAGACCAAAAATCCACAGCAGCATCAAGCCAACCCAGAAGCCCGGCATTGATACGCCAAGGAAAGTAAAGCTGCGTACTACATAGTCAAACCAGCCACCGCGCTTAACTGCAGAATAAATGCCGGCAGGAATAGATACCACCAACATCATTGCAAGGGAAGCCAGAGACAATAGGATAGTACCGGGCAGACGCTCGAACAGCTCCTCAACAACAGGCTTTTTAGCCATAAAGGAGAAACCGAGGTTGCCATGCAGCGCACGACCCAACCAATCCAGATACTGGAAGAAGAAGGGCTTGTCCAGACCTAATTCTGCACGCAGTGCATCAATTTCGGCCTGACTTACAATAATATCCTCGTTACCTGCAATCATCTGGCGAGCTACATCGCCAGGGGCCAGCATTACCAAAGCAAAGGTAATAAAGCTGATACCCAGCAGAACAAGGATGATCTGCCCCAGTCGGGACAGAAGCTGCTTTTTCGTCAAAGCACATCATCTCCATCAAAAAAAATTACCCTTCCTGCAAAATGAGCGCAGAAAGGATACATAATTACAATGTGCACAATTGTAATTATATATATATTTCCGTCGCTAGCAGGAATATATCAACTGAGGAAATCAACCTGACTTAGCCTTGCGGCATCACAGTGGCTTGACCGCTACGGATTTGCACCGTATTCCGATTATTACCTGCATAGGCAGGCACCTCAGAAGAGTATAGATTTGTAAAAGTTCCTTATGTCGGCAAAAAAATAATAAGCTAACACTTATAGATTTATAATAGCACTAATGCTCATTATTTGCAACAAATTTGTTACAAAAGGGTTGCTTAGGCAAACTCTCTTCTCAAAGAAGACAAATAAAATAAAAGTATTATTGACTGAGACAGCATAAAGCCCAGCAAGGCCAGCCATAGTCCGCTGTTGCCCCAAAGCGGCACCAGCTGCCACTGCAAAAGGTAAAATACTAAGAGTGCCATCAGCATCATGTTGCGTACCGGTGCGGTTCTGGTAGCTCCGCAGAAAACTCCGTAAAGCACCATGCCGATACCGGCGCAGACAGGATAGAATAAAACAAACACATTGTAGGTCACAGCCATTGCTACAACCTCTTCAATATTGGTAAACAGGCGGATAAAGAATTCATTGCCCAGATGATAGCCGAGCATCAGAATAGCAGCCAGTACCACCAGCCATTTAAAGGTCATTTTTATGGTAGCGGCAAACAGCTTGCCGTTCTTTGCTCCTACCGCACGGCCGCTAAAAATCGCCGTGCCGTTCGCCATACCGTCAATCAGGTAGCTCATTATATCCTTGAGCTGCAGCAGCACAGCGTTGGCTGCCAGCACCACAGTACCGAAGGAAGCTCCCACCGCCGCAATAATGTTGTTGACGGTCAGCAGGCAGGCAGTACGAATCATCAGGTTGACGTTCACCTGCAGCATGCCGATAAACTCACGCCAATCCAGCAGCTCGCTCCAAGGCAGCGCCTTGTAATCAAAATCACCGTAATAGTACATCAGTACTACACTCAGGATGCCGCCGTACAGCTGACTGAGCAAGGTAGCAAAAGCCACACCGGTAATATCCATATGCAGCCAGAAAACAAACCAGATACTCAGTGCCATGTTCAGCACGTTCATGGAAACCTGCATAAACACGCTGGCACGCACCCGCGTCTGCCCCATGAGCCAGCCCAGAGCTACATAGTTACCCAAAACCAGCGGTGCCCCCCAGATAAGGATGTAATAATAATCACGGCACAGCTCGTTTACCTCCGGTGCAGCACCAATCATGGCCAGATACAGCTCCAAGATAGGCTTCTGGAAAAGAATGCAGCAGGCACTTATCAGCATTGCCAGCACCAAGGGCTTAAAAAAGGCGAGCATACCAAGTCTTTTATCGGCAGCGCCAAAGGCCTGTGCCGCATAACCGGTAGTACTCACACGTAAAAAACCAAATAACCAATATAAATTGTTGAACAAGATAGCGCCCAGGGAAACTGCTGCGATATATTTAGGATCCGGAAGCTGTCCCATAACGGCTGTATTCACCGCACCCATTAAAGGCTGCGTCATTGTCGACAGCATAAACGGTACTGTCAGGCCCAAGTATTCCCTATCAGTCAGCAGGTTCACTCTATCTATCTCCCTTGTTTATTCGCACAAAATTTTATTTTAAAAAAACATCTTGTGTGAATAGCTTATCATATGTTATAATTTATTGCAAGTAAAAAAAGTAGCAATTGCTGAAAATATTTCCGCGGAAATTTTGCCAATCTCCGTCAAAGAATAATTTGTATGCCATTGCTTAATTTTTTAAGCTTTAGTTAGCAGTCGCTAATATAAAAGTACGATTAATAAAAGTATGAGAATTATATCAAAGGAGTGAGCACATGTCTGACACACTAAAGGTATGTGGACTGACGATTGAACGTGGCACTAAACTGCGCACGTACCTGCCTGTCCCGGACACCAATGTAAAAATCCCTCTGACTATTATCAATGGCGAAAAAGATGGCCCCACCCTGCTTATTACCGCAGGTATTCACGGTGGTGAATACCCCGGTATCGCAGCAGCAATGGAGCTGGGCCGCGATATTGAGCCCGAGCACGTAGCAGGCTGCCTGATCATGATGCACCCGGTAAATATCCAGGGCTTTTGGGCACGCCGCGAAATGATTGTACCCGAAGACGGCAAAAACCTGAACCGCGTTTTCCCCGGTGATCCCATGGGAACGCTTGCCGATAAAACTGCATATTTAATCAGCAACAACTTTTTCTCTATTGCCGATTTTTATGTAGACATGCACAGCGGCGATATCCACGAAAGCCTGCATCCCTATGTTTACTATCCCGGCCAGCCTACGCCAGAGGTAGAAAAGAAATCCCGTTCCGTAGCCCGCGTACTTGATATGGAATATATGGTACGCTCTTTAGCAACCGGCGGTGCCTATAACTACGCCGCCAGCACCGGACTTCCTTCTATCCTTATCGAACGCGGCGGCGCCGGTCTCTGCCTGCACGAGGACATTGAAGCCTACAAGGATGATATCCGCAACATCCTGCGCAAGCTGAAAATGTTCTCCCTGCCTGTAAAGCCACGCCATCACTCTCCGCGTGATGTAGAAAACCTTATTTATCTGGAAGCTTTGGAAACAGGCTGCTGGCTGCACCACATCCACAGCGGCGATTTTGTTGAAGAAGGCCAGGTTTTGGGACGCATCACCGACGTTTTCGGCAACACGCTGACAACCTATTACGCAGAGCAGACAGGCGTAATCCTTTACGTCTGCCCGGCACTGGCATCTCCCAAGGGCACTATTCTTGTAGCCTACGGCACCATTAAGGAATTTGATGACGAAGAGTAAAATTTAAAGTTTTTCCGGTCTGCTCAAGCAGGCCGGATTTTTTTATGTAAATCATAAACTGCATAAAAATACGCAACAGACATCAGCATCTGTTGCGTAGTAAAATCAACAATTTAATAGTTATATTAACAGCTTAAAGCTTAGTTACCAAAATAAGAGCTGTAAATATTTTTGTATTCACCGCTGCGCTTAATCTCTTTCAGCGCTTCGTTAACCTTCTTCACCAACTCCTGATTACC
>OKUU01000553.1_pt1 | contig 12183 bp, 10 predicted proteins | sample 1606561 | NCBI WGS metagenome assembly OKUU01 (sample SAMEA3882506, study PRJEB24775) | human gut metagenome | biome: human-associated habitat; feature: intestine environment; material: feces | place: Netherlands | collected 2009/2010
CGGGACGGCAGGCGCGAAATACGGTGTGCCGAAGCTTTCCATCGCGCATCCCGCGCAGAGCAGCAGCGCCAGCGCCGTCAGCGGGATGAAGATGTCCCGCACGTGGTTGTTGATGAAGTCCAAAACAGCCTGCATAGCGTTCTCCTTTGTGTTTGTGTCGGCGGCGCGGACGAAAAAACGCTCCCGTCCCTGCATTGGGACGAGAGCGTAAAACACTTCGTGGTGCCACCCAAATTCGGCCTTGCGGCCCTTTTTGCTCCTGTTACGGGGAGCGCGCCGTGGATGTTTCCATCCCCGCTAACTCGCTGTCTTCACCTGTGCCTTGCCGCGGTGCGCTTTCAGCCGATGGCGCACCTCTCTTGCAGCGGCGGTGTACAGGCTACTCCTGCGAGGTCTGCACGGTTATCCCTTATTGTATGCGATTTGCCGATGGTTGTCAAGCCGTAAAGGGCTTGTTCTTAGGGTTGACGATGTCACGCCAGTCCAGGTCGCCCCGGTCCAGACCCAGCACCAGCATCTCGGCGGTGGCCAGGTTGCTGGCAAAGGGCACGTTGTTCTGGTCGCACAGGCGGGAAATATACGTGATGTCTGCGTCCGGCGTTTTCTGGTTGGGGTCACCGAAGCACAGCACCATATCGATCTCATTATAGGCGATGCGGGCGGCGATCTGCTGGCGCGCACGAACAAGCCGATTCGTGTGGCGCTTGAGGATCCGGATGATCCGTCCTGCGCGGTCGGCGTCGCACTGATCGGCGATGGCGCGTTCTGTGCGAGCGCGCCCAGCCGTCGCCATTGGGAGGTGGCGGTGAACGAACAGACGCATCTGGCGATTCACCACCTGCTCAACGCCATCGACGGCCTGCCCGCGCAACAAACGGAAGCCGCCTGGGTTGCGGTGCGATCCGCGTCATTTGGCGACTATCCGACTGCGGTGGCGGACGGGTTGGCTACGGCGCTGTTCGTTGCGGACCCGAATGAACTGCGCAGCGTTTTTGTTTTCGATTGCGCCACGTTGGACGCCGACCGTCACGCCACCATCAGTGCCGGTTTCCCCGGCCGTTTCTTCTGATTGCCGACCGGTCACTGATTGCCAGGTTGGCCGGTTGGCGGCCCGCCAATCGCAGACCGCAAACCGGCCAATCGCAAGCAAAACTCACGGAATGAGGTTGCCGGCGGCCACGTACAGGTCCCACCAATCCTGCTTGTCGAGGTCGATGTCCGCGCCGTCGAGCATTTCGCCCAGCCGGGTGGGGTTCATCGAGCCGAGCACGATCTGGATCTTCGCCGGATGCCTGAGCACCCATGCGGTGGCGATGGCGTTGGCGCTCACGCCGTACTTGGCGGCCTTCTCATCCAGCGCCTTGTTGAGTTCCGGGAAGTGTTCGTTGCCCACGAACGGACCGTATTCCGTGCCGGACTGGAACGGGCTCCACGCCTGGATGGTCATGTGGCGCAGTCGCGAGTAGGACAGCAGGCCGTCCGAATGGTTGGCCACGACCATGCCTTCGGCGCCGGAGTTGGTCATCAGCTCGTCGCTGACCATCTGCGCGTGCATCAGGCCGAACTGCAGCTGGCTCGCCTCGAGCCTCATGGCCGGGTCGTCGCCGAGCCAGGACTGCAGCAGTTCCGCCTGCCACGGGTTCACGTTGCTCACGCCGAAGTGGCGCACTTTGCCCGCCTTGTGCAGGGTGGTGAACGCTTCGACGATTTCTTCGGCCTCCATCAGGGTGTCGGGCCTGTGCAGGAGCGCGAAGTCCACGTAGTCAGTGCCGAGCGCCTCCAGTTCCTCGTCGAGTCGCATGATGAGGTGCTTCGCGGAGAAGTCGTAGCGGGTGGCGTGCACGTTGTTCGGGTCGCTGAAGTCGATGTTGATACCGAACTTCGTCTGCAGGAAGATGTCCTCGCGCTTGAGCCCGGCGTCCTTCCACGCGCGGCCGAGCACACGCGAGCTGGCATGGTCGCGGTTGACGTTGAATCCGTAGATGTCCGCCGTGTCGAAGAAGTTGACTCCATGCTCGGCGGCCGTACGCACGACTTCTGCCGCAGCGTCCGCATCCAGCGCGTCCATGCGCATCACGCCTAACGCCGCTTGCGATGCGACCACTGCCGATTTGCCGATTTCGATGCTTTTCATGACTGCCCACTTTCTTTGTGATTTTCAAATACGTCAATCGATTGACGTCAGTCACCTCAATGGTAAATCCGCCGTCCCGTCAGCGCAACACAATAAAAATGCCGAAGCCAAAACGCAAAAATCCGGAGGGGTGGTCCCTCCGGATTTTTTAGCGAGTCAGCACACCAACCTCACTCGGCCAGCGTGAACTGGCTGTTGTAGATGTCGGCGTAGAAGCCGCCCTTGGCGAGCAGTTCCTCGTGCGTGCCGCGTTCCACGATGTCGCCGCCGTTCATCACCAGGATCATGTCGGCGTCGCGGATGGTGGACAGGCGGTGCGCGATCACGAAGCTCGTGCGGCCCACGGTCAGCGCGTCCATCGCCTTCTGGATCAGCTCCTCGGTGCGTGTATCGACCGAGGAGGTGGCCTCGTCGAGGATCAGGATCGGCGCGTCCTCCACCATCGCGCGGGCGATCGTCAGCAGCTGGCGCTGGCCCTGGGAAAGCGACGCCTTGTCGTCGAGCACGGTGTCGTAGCCGTTCGGCAACGACATGATGTAGTGGTGCAGGCCGACGGCCTTGCATGCGGCCACGATCTGCTCGTCGGTGACGTCCTTCTTCGAATACGCGATGTTTTCACGCACTGTTCCACGGAACACCCACGTGTCCTGCAGCACCATGGAGAACTGGTCGTGCACGTTCCAACGCGGTACGGACTTGGTGTCGATGCCGTCGATCGAAATCGTGCCACCGGAAATCTCGTAGAAGCGCATCAGCAGGTTGACCATGGTGGTCTTGCCGGCGCCGGTCGGGCCGACGATAGCCACCTTCTGGCCGGCCTTCACGGACGCGGAGAAGTCGTTGATGATGGTCTTGTCCGCGTCGTAGCCGAAGCGCACGTGGCTGAATTCCACGTCGCCGCGCACCGGCTGCGGCTTGCCGTCTGCGCCGACGCCCAGCAGCGCCTGCTTGCCGGTTTCGTCGGACAGTTCCGGCTCCTCAAGGAAGCCGAAGACGCGTTCGGATGCGGCCGCGCAGCGCTGCAGGTTCTGGAACGCCTGCGCGAACTGGGACAGCGGCTGCGTGAACAGGCGGATGTACATCATGAACGCCACGATCACGCCGAATTCGATCTTGCCGTCCATGGCGAGCGCCGCGCCGACCACGCACACCACCACGTAGCCGAAGTTGCCGACGAAGTTCATGATCGGCATCATCAGGCCGGACAGGAACTGGCTTTTCCAGCCGGACACGTACAGGTCCTTGTTATACTTTTCGAACTGCTCGATGGAGCCCTTTTCGCCGCAGTACGCCTTGACCACGGTGTGTCCGGTGTACATCTCCTCGACATGGCCGTTCACATCGCCCAGCGCAATCTGCTGGCGAGTGAAGTACTTCTGCGATACCTTCATGATCACGCCCATGATGATCAGACCGAGCAGCGCGGAGCCGATGGCACACAGCGTCATGATCACGTTGTTGTAGAACATCATGATGAGCGCGCCGAAGAACAGCGTGATCGAAGTGATCAGCGAGCCGACCGACTGGCCGAGCGTCTGTCCGATCGCGTCGACGTCGTTGGTGATGCGGCTCAGCACGTCGCCGTAGCTGACTTTGTCGAAATATTTCAGCGGCAGGCGATTGATTTTCTGGCTGATCGCCTCACGCAGCTGCTGTGCGGTGCGTTGCGTGACGTTGGCCATCAGCCAGCTTTGCAGGTAGCTCAGCAGCGCGTACCCGACGTACAGCGCGACGAGCAGCCATGCGATGCGCGACACCGCGTCCATATCGATCGAATTCATGACGGGCTTGCCGTGCACCATGGCCGGCAGACCCTTCGTGATCTCGTTGGTCATGTCCTTGAGCTTGTCCGGGCCGATGATCTGGCACACCGTGCCGGCAGCGCCCAGAACCAGCGCGAGAATCATCACCGGAATGTACCGGCTGCAGAATTTCACGAGCTTCTTCATCACTCCGCCGAAGTCCTTCGGCTTTTCCACGGCCCCACGGCCGCGTCCCATTCCTCTTGGCATGTCTCCCCCTTTCAGCGCTTCAGTTCGTCTTCGCTCAACTGCGATTCGGCGATCTGCCGATACACTTCGCACGTGTCGAGCAGTTCCTCGTGCGTGCCCTGGCCGACCACTTTGCCGTCGTCGAGCACGATGATGCGGTCGGCATTCATGATGGTGCCGATGCGCTGCGCGACGATGAGTTTCGTGGAATCCTTCGCTTCCTTTTCGAGCGCGTCACGTACGGCACGGTCGGTTTTGAAGTCGAGCGCGGAGAAGGAATCGTCGAAGATCAGGATTTCCGGATGACGGTAGACGGCGCGTGCGATCGACAGACGCTGCTTCTGCCCGCCCGAAACGTTGGAACCGCCCTGCGAAATGCCGGAATCGTACTTCTTCTGCTTTTTGTCGATGAATTCCGTCGCCTGCGCGACGTCGCATGCGCGGCGCACGGTGTCGTCGTCGCGGTCCGTATCTCCGTACGCGACGTTGCTGGCGATCGTTCCCTTGAACAGGAACGACTGCTGCGGCACGTAGCCGATCTTGTCGCGCAACGCCTTCAGCTTGTAGTCGCGCACGTTGACGCCGTCGACGAGCACCTCGCCTTGCGTGGCGTCGTAGAAACGCGGCACGAGGTTGATGAGGGACGATTTGCCGGAGCCGGTCGAGCCGATGAACGCCACCGTCTGACCCTTCTTGGCTTTGAAATTGACGCCTTCCAACATGGCCTGACGCGAGTCGGGGTAGGCGAAGCTCACATTGCGGAATTCGATTTCGCCTTCCTCGCCCGGCTTGCCCGCGTCCTGCGTGCCGTCGGTGACCATCGGCTCGGTGTCGATGACTTCGAGCACGCGCTGCGCGGACACGTCGGCTCGCGGCCAGAGCACGAACACCATGCTCAGCAGCAGGAAGCTCATGATGACCTGGATGGAGTAGCTGGAGAACACCACCATGTTGGAGAAGGTGGTGAGCTTGTCGACGGCGTCGGCAGCGTCGATGAGGTACGCGCCGATCCAGTAGACGGCGAGCATCAGGCCGTTCATGATGGTGTTCATCAACGGCATCATGATGGCCATGGCGCGGTTGGTGAACAGCTGGGTTTCGGTGAGTTCCTTGTTGGCTTCGGTGAACTTGGCTTCCTGGTAGTCCTCGGCGTTGTACGCGCGCACCACGCGCAGGCCGGTGAGGTTCTCGCGCGCCACGAGGTTGATGTTGTCGGTCAGGCGCTGCATGGCCTTGAACTTCGGCATGACGAAGTGCATGAGCACGGCGATGACCACCAGCAGGATGGCCACGGCGATGCCGGTTGCGAGCGTCCAATCGAAGCCCTTTCCTGCGATCTTGCACACGGCCCACACGGCCATGATCGGCGCTTTGACGATCATCATGAGGCCCATGGTGATGAACATCTGGATCTGCGTGATGTCGTTCGTGGAGCGGGTGATGAGCGACGCGGTGGAGAAACGGTTCATTTCCGCCGGTCCGAAGCTTTCCACCTTGTTGAATTCGAGCGAACGCAGGCGCTGGCTGAACGAGGCGCCCACGCGCGCGGCGATGAAGCCGGTGACGATGGCGCAGGCCGCCGAGCCGAGCGAGACGAGCAGCATTTTGCCGCCGGCCACCCAGATGTCGCGCATTTCGCTGCCGGGGGTTTCGACGAGCTGCGTGATGTCGGACATGTAGTCCGGCAGGGTCAGGTCAAGCCAGATCTGACCGACGATGCTGACCAGCGCGACGAGCATCTGACCGATCTCCGCTTTGGAGAGGTATCGTACGATGCGAAGCATGCTTGGTTCCTTCTCTTGTTTTGTGTTTTGCTTGTTTTCTTACGATTAGTTTTTGCGATTTTTCGCGGTTTTTGCGATTACTGGATTGCGATTACTTACACTGTGAATTATTTACAGCGTAAGATACTACGCGTCTTCCTGTGCGTTTCCTGAGAACGCGGCTTTGACCTCGTCCGCCGTGGGGCGCGGCTTGCCGGGCATGCACAGCGACATGTACGTGGTGAATTCCTCGGTGAGCTCAACGAATTCGCGCGCGCGGCGCTCCCCCATCTGCGAGAAGATCCAGCAGATCGCCTCGCGCATGCTTTCGCGCTGCCGTTCGGCGCGTTCCCTGCCGGCTTCGGTGAGGTTCACGTGCACCACACGGCGATCGTCGGGGTCGGATTCGCGTGTGATCTGGCCTTTTTTCTCCAACGCGGACAGCAGTGTGGACACGCGTCCGGTGGTGGTTTTCATTGAAGAGGCGAGCTGCGATGGCGTCAGCGGGCCTTTCCTATAGAGTTCCTGCACGGCGAAGGGTTCGCCCTTCGCGCCTTTCACCATCTCCTGCTGCATGCGCGAGCGTTTGTCCCATGTGTTGGTCGCCAATTCGTGGAACAGTTCCTCTTCAAAGCCCACGCGGCACCTCCTTCCGTCGCAATCGCCGTCATAATATCTTACAGTGTAAACATTTTACAGTGTAAGTTATTCCCAAGGCGATTTTGCAGCGAGCAAGCTACAGAAGGCACGAAAAAGGCCGCGGCCCGAATCGCGATTATTGTGCGGAATCGGGCGCGGCCAATCGTACGTATTGCGCGGAATTCAGCCGCGACGGGCGTCGACGGAGGCGTTCAGCATCGCCAGCTCATCCTGCGTGAGCGTCAGTTCGGTGGCAGCGAAGGAATCGTTGATTTCCTGCGGATTGCGGGCGCTGGGGATGGTGAACAACCGCTCGTAGCGACTCAGTTCCCAGGCGAGGACCACGCGCTGGTAGGAGCAGCCGTGGTTGCCGGCGACCGTGCGGAACGGGTCGTACGCGCGCTGGTCGAACGCGTCGAGGAAGCCGCCGAGGGGGCTCCAGCACACGAACGCGAGTCCAAGTTCCGCGCAGTGCTCCATCGTATGCTCAGGGTCGGAGTGCGAGGGCGAGAACTGGTTCTGCACGGCGATCAGCTTGTCGCCGAGAATCTCGCGGGCGATGTCGATCTGCGCGTTGTCCACGCGGGAAATGCCCGCGTACCGGATCACGCCCTCGTCAAGCAGCTGCTTCAGCGCGCCGACCTGGTCCTCATAAGCCACTTCCGGGTCCGGTCCGTGCGAGTACAGCAGGTCCAGCGCCTCCACGCCGAGGTGCGCGGCCGACTCCTTTGCGTCGCAGATCATCGTTTCCGGACGCGAATCCGCCATCCACCCGTACTGGCTGCCCACAGCCTGCAAATGCTGGCGTTCCGGCTCGTTTTCGGCAACGTTCGGCGCCTCCATGGTGCGGCGATAGCCGGTTTTGGTTGCAATCAGCACTTCGTCGCGCGGACCGTCCCAGCTGGCGAGCGCGTCGCGCACCATTTTTTCGCCGTAGCCCAGGTCTTCGGCGGTGCCGGTGCCGGGTTGGCTTGGCAGGTAATACGACCAGGCGGTGTCCAGATATCGCACGCCCGCGTCCAAGCCGGCGTGGATCGTGCGGATCGCCGTATCGCGGTCCGGGCGGCCCTCAATCGCCAAAGCCATCGTGCCCATGCCGAGCCGTGGAATCGCAAATCCCGCCAATTCGCCCATGTTTCGTGCGGTCGTCATAACCGTCTCCCTTCCGTCGCCACATCCGTCGCTACAAAATCCGCCACCCATTCTCGCACAAAACAGCGCGGAGCGGGTTGTCGGGCGGGTGCGGGAAGATGAGGGCACAACCGAACGGGAGCCGAAAGGCTGAGAGGGAGCTCGACGAGCTTCGACCGAGGACTTGATGCGGGTAATGCCGCCGTAAGGAGACGGGTTGTTCGCGCCGCGAGGCGTATCTCATTTCCGTTCGCGATAACCGAATATCGCGTGATTAGGGTCACGGAGGGGCGCACCACCTCATAGGGTACGGTTCCTTCGGCGACCCTTTTTTCGTACCAACCGTGAATGTCCGATTCACCGGAAGCAGACGCTCGGAAGCCCACAAAGCAGTTCTGAACGTCCGTTTCGGCGGGAACGGCACTCGTGGGGCCTGACATACAGAAGGGAACCGAAATGATCATCAACGGCAAGGAAGAGGACGTCGCCACGCCGATCACCGTGGCCGAACTAGTGGAGCAGCGCGGTCTGCGCGCCGACCGCGTGGCCGTGGAGCTCAACGGCGAGATCGTGCCGCGCGCCCAGCGTGCGCAGACGCAGCTCAAGGGCACCGACACGTTGGAAATCGTCACGTTCGTGCAGGGCGGCTGAGCACAGCAGCGAAACAAACCATACGAACGGAAACGAGAATACGAGAACAACCATGACTTTTGAACCATCCGCATCGCAGGCGCAGATCGACGCCCGCCAGCACGCTTTCGACAACCAGCCCGACCCGGCCACCCTGGTCAGCCGCGAGGAGATCCGCGCGGCCCTGCTCGACCGTCACACGGCCGCCACGCAGGACAAGCTCGACGCGGCGCACGTGGCCATTTGCGGCTGCGGCGGCCTCGGCTCCACCATCGCGGTGGCGCTGACCCGCATCGGCGTCGGCCACCTGCACTTGATCGACTTCGACCGCGTGGATATGACGAACCTGAATCGCCAGCAGTATTTCCTGAAGGACCTCGGCCAGTACAAGACGGAGGCGCTGCGCAGCAATCTGCGCCAAATCAACCCGTTCACGGACATCACCATCGACACCGTCAAGGTGACCGACGAGAACGTGCCGACGCTGTTCGAAAACGAGGACATCATCTGCGAGGCGTTCGACGTGCCGGAAAACAAGACGATGCTCGTCAACGCGGTGCTGGAAAATCTGCCGGGCAAGAAGCTCGTCAGCGCGTCCGGCATGGCCGGCTTCCGCAGCTCCAACCTGGTGAGCACGCGTCGCGTTTCGAAGAACTTCTACTTCTGCGGCGATGGCGAGACGGCTCCGGTACCGGGTGCCGGCCTGATGGCGCCGCGCGTGGGCGTGGTCGCCTGCCACGAAGCGAACATGATCACGCGACTGATCCTCGGCGAGGAAGACGCCTGACGCACTGCTACGTTACTCCACTGCCGTAATCGAAATTTTTATTGCGATTACAAACGCACGTTGCACACAACACAACAGCGACGCAACGGCAACACAACAGCAACACAGCAATCGCAACAACAGCAACACCAAACACCCCAACGAAAGGAACCGACGATGAGCACCGAAAACACCATCACCACCGCAGCCGCCGACGTCGCGGCCGCACCGAACGCCACGCTCGACGAGCTGGTCGGCACCACCACGAACACGGCGATCCTGCCGGAGCCGGACGCTCATGCGTACGACGAGATCGCCACCGGCGACGCCGACCCGCTGATCCTCGGCGGGCACAAGTTCACGAGCCGTTTCATCCTCGGTTCCGGCCGTTACGACCTGAACCTCATCAAGGCGACCATCGAGAACGCGGGCACGCAGATCGTCACCATGGCGCTGCGCCGCTGCCGCACCACCGAAAACAACCTGCTCGACTACATTCCGAAGGGCATCACCATGCTGCCGAACACGTCGGGCGCACGCAACGCGGATGAGGCGGTGCGCATCGCACGTCTCGCGCGCGAGGTGTGCCAGACGGACTTCGTGAAGGTGGAGATCGAGCACGAGTCGAAGTACCTGCTGCCTGACAACGAGGAGACCATCAAGGCCACGGAAAAGCTGGCGAAGGAGGGCTTCGTGGTCATGCCGTACATGTTCCCGGACCCGATTGCGGCGAAACGTCTTGAGGACGCGGGCGCGGCATGCGTGATGCCGCTCGGCGCGATGATCGGCTCGAACAAGGGCCTGCGCGCACGCGATTTCATCGAGGTGATCATCAAGAATGCCAACGTTCCGGTGATCATCGACGCGGGCATCGGCCGGCCGAGCCAGGCTGCGGAGGCTATGGAGATGGGTGCGGACGCGGTGATGGCATACACGGCGATCGCTTCCGCCGGCAACATTCCGCTGATGGCGCGCGCTTTCAAGAATGCGATTGAGGCCGGCCGTGAAGCGTACCTGTCCGGCCTGGGAAAGGTTACGGAGGACCACGCCGTCCCGTCCAGCCCGACGAACGAGGCCGACTACATCGGCTGATTCGCGCCGATTTCGTACGATTCGTGCACTAACGTTTCGCACTGTTTTATTGCGATTACACGACGAGGGTCGGTGGAAACGCACATTTTCGCAAGGTTTCCACCGGCCCTCTTTCGTCGGATGCGCGGCACGTAGCGCAACGCGCGCATGCCACGCATACCGCACGACAGGCAATACGTCTACTTCCCTAGAGCCGCCTTCAGGTCGCGGTTCTGGAATCGCTCGTGCAGCAGGCAGTAGCCGCCGAACACGACGAGCCACAGCAGGCCGGCGATGGCGGAACCGCGCGTATCTGCGGACAGGAACAGCGTGACGTACACGAACACGTAGAACGCAATCGCAATCCAGTCGCACACCTGCCATGCCGGCATGACGAAGCCGTCCGGCAGGAAGTCGGCGCTTTGACGGTAGCGGCGGTGCGCAAGCATCGTCAGCACGTAGATGAAGATCACGACGGCGCTGGCGGCCGAGGCGAACAGCACGAACGCGCCGGAAACGCCCGGAATCGCGTTGATCAGCGGGGAGAACAGGATCATGCAGCCGGACACGATAATCGCCTTCGCCGGAACCTTGCGGTCCGACACTTCGCCGAGACGCTGCATGGCGGGCGATTCGGAATCCTGCGCGAGCTGGTACAGATGGCGTCCAGCCGAGTAGATCAGCGAATTAAGCGCTGACGCGGCTGCGGTGATCACCACGAAGAACACGAGCGCGGCAGCCCAGTCGAGCCCAGCGTATTTGAACACCATGATGAACGGGGAGCCGAACGAGCCGTCCGCGTTCTGGTGGAAGTTGCGCCACGGCACGATGGCCATGATGGCCACGAGCGCGCCCACGTAGAAGATGAGGATGCGCATGATCAGCTCGTTGACGGCCTTCGGTAACACCTTGCGTGGGTTCTGCGTTTCGGATACGGTCACACCTACGAATTCGATGAGCTGGTAGGCGAAGAACACCATCTGGAAGCTCATGAAGAAGTTCATCCAGCCGTTCGGCGCAAGCTGGAAGCCGTCGGTAATGTTCGTAAGGCTCACAGTGGCACCGGAAACCGTGCCGTCCACGCCTTCGATATGCGTGGCCGGGTAGCTGAAACCGAGGAACAGCATCACCACGGCGGTGACAATCAGACCCACAATCAGCGTGATTTTGATCATGGAGAACCAGAATTCCGCCTCGCCGAACACTTTCACGGCAATGAGATTGATGCCGGTGAGCGCCACAAGGAAGCACAGTTCGATAAGCCATTTCCACGCGTTGAGGTCTATGCCGAACGTGCCGAAGAATGTGACGAAATAGGTGCTGACGGCTGTGATTTCGGTCATGCCGGTCAGAATGAGCACGATCCAGTACGTCCAGCCGGCGAATTTGCCCCACGCGCGGCCGAGGTAGCGGGTGATGAAGTTGATGAAGGTGTGCTGGCTTGGGTCGCTGTACATCATTTCGCCGATGGCGCGCATGAGCAGGAACATGATGAGGCCAACGCCGATGTACACGAGGATGATGCTCGGTCCGGTCAGCGCGATCGACTTGCCGGAGCCGAGGAACAGGCCGGTGCCGATGGTGCCGCCGATGGCGATGAATTGGACGTGGCGGTTTTTCAGGCCGCGTTCCATGTCGTTGCCTTTGTCGAGGCTTTCGACGGATTTGATTTGCGCGGTTTCCGTCGCTTCGGACGTGCTTGTACCAGTTTTTCCGGTTTTCGTATTCCCAAAAGTCATAATGTTCACACCCTACCGCGTCAACCGCACAATCTCTGCCGTTGTTCGTACCGCGAAATGCGCTATATGTGGCAGATTCGCATCTTTTCCAAAAAAACGCTTTGCGACGGGTGGAGTCAGCTTGCCAAGGTTTTCAGCCTGCCACGGAGCGATTCGTTTTCGCGTTCCAGCTCGTTGATACGCCGAGCCTGTTGTTTGATGATGACAAGCGCCGTCTCGCTGTCAAGGCCGCTGCTCGCGCTGAGAGGTGTAGGCGGCACGGCGATGGCAGCCGCATCGGATGGGACGGGCACGTCAGCGGATATACACCCCCCCCCCG
>OKUU01000556.1_pt1 | contig 12113 bp, 7 predicted proteins | sample 1606561 | NCBI WGS metagenome assembly OKUU01 (sample SAMEA3882506, study PRJEB24775) | human gut metagenome | biome: human-associated habitat; feature: intestine environment; material: feces | place: Netherlands | collected 2009/2010
GCTGCTCCTGCTTGTCGATATCGCCTGCGATGATTGCCTTGATGAGATACTCACCATAGATGTCCATCGGGAGCACCTTGTCATACTCGCCGCTCATGATCATGTGGCGCTCGCCACCCTTCACGCGGGCATCGAGATTATACTCCTTCTTCTTGCCGAAGAGCCAGGAGAGATATGAACGCGATGTAGAGAACTGATCGGTACGTGGAAGAATCCAACCCAGCATCTCGTCGTTGTCATCACCCTCTGGGATGGCTGTAATCTCTGATGTATGACCACCTACGAAATCGGCTGTGGTCGTCTTTACACCGGTAAGAGGATTACCATTGATAAGTCGCACATGGTCAGCTGCTTTCAGCTGATTGGCTACAAAACTGCTTAAAGGTGTACCTACCAATACTTCAGCATAGCCAGGAGTCTTGATTTCACTACCAGCTACAGCCACGGTCTTGTGCAAATCAACCTTACCTGTCAGGAAGAGTCTTCCGAAGAAGATAACCGATGCTGGATCTACTGTCCAAACCACCTCGCCCTTGTTTACAGGGTCGATGTTGTTCACCTGTACGCCTACATTACCAGCAGGACAAGGACCATCAAACACATTGAGTTCCACGTTCTTAGCCTCGCCGAGCGCATTGCTGTGCTGCTCAACTCCAACGCCAAGATAAGTTTTCGCAATCTTGCTCAAGGCTGTCAAACCTGCCTGGAAAGCTTCCTCATTGCCTGCGAGTTCTACCTCGAAATCGGCAGCGAGCGGCATGTCGCGGAGGGCAGAAATGAAGATTGCCTTAGGAGTGGTATCCGGTGTGGTGGATACAGCGTAAGGCAACTGGTTGATGTAACCGAACAATCCAGCCTCGAGCAACGCCTGCTTCACGGCTGCACCGTCCAATGACTCAACGTTTTTCTTACCAAAATCCGTAGAGGTCTGCTCAGCGTCTGCCTTTACCTTGACGCAAAGCACCTTGCGACGCTCCCCTCGCTCAATGGCGGTAACCTGACCGCTCACTGGTGAGGCAAACTTCACCTCTGGGCAAGCCTTGTTCACAAACAAGGCATCTCCGGCATTGACATGGTCGCCCTCGCGTACTACTACCTTAGGAGTAACACCCACGAAGGCTGCAGGTACGAGTGCATACTCGCTAGCCTGTACCACAGGGATGGCTACATCCTTGGAAGCCTTACCCGTAAGGTTAATGTCCAAGCCTTTACGTAACTTAATTACATTTGCCATAACTACATTAAAAATATTATATTTAAAACTGATTTTCTGGTTTTATTTTGTGAAAACATTCAAATTATGCTGCAAAAATAGCAAAAAAAAGTAAGACGAGGAAGAAAAATCACTAAATTATTTGATAATGTAACAAAAAAGCAGTAAATTTGTGCCTAAATTTCAATACAGATTCAGATTGCAAGCCTGTTTTGACAAACACAGATTGCAAATTAACGGCAAATGCCCATTGCAAATTAACATTAAATATTCATAAGACTCTGAAACGATTTAAACATATCATCAGCTGTATCATCTGGACTATCTTCGCCCTTTATGTGATACTCATCGTACTGTTGCACCTGCCACCAGTACAGACCTTCCTCGGCTCTACCGTAGCCACTGCCCTCGCCCAGAAATTCGGAACAGAAGTGAGCGTGGGAAGGATCAACCTGGGTTTCTTCAACCGAATCATCATCGACGATGTGAGAATGCTAGACCAGAAAGGCGACAGCATGCTCTATGCTTCACGACTCTCGGCAAAGGTGGACCTGCTGCCGCTGAAAGACGGGAAAATCTCGGTTTCATCGGCACAGCTCTTCGGACTGAGAGCCAACATCTACAGGCAGAATGCCAAGAGCGACCTGAACATCCAGTTCATGCTCGATTCGCTCGCCTCGAAGGATACCACCCAGCACAAGCCACTCGACCTGCGCATCGGAAGCGTCATCATCCGCCACGGATCCATCGCCTACAACCAGCGCGACATCGCATCGGCTGCAGGGGTATTCTCGCCTCAACACATCGGCATCAGCAATCTCTCGGCGCACATCGCCTTACATCATCTCACAGACAATGATATTCATCTATCCATCAAGAAGATAGCCTTCACAGATAAATCAGGACTTCAAGTAAAGAATCTGCGATTCAAGGTGAATGCAGACAAGCATCAGGCGCGCCTGAGCGACTTCCAACTGGAACTCCCGAAGAGCAACCTGGAGCTGGAAGACCTCATCGCTACCTACCGCACCGACGAGAAGGGAAAGCTCATCAGTGAAACGCTGCAGTTTGAGGGCGGCATCAAGCCATCGCTCATCACCCTGTCGGATGTGGCTTGCTTCGCTCCTATCCTCAGAAAATGGAACGATGCCCTCTACATCGACACCCACTTCTCGGGCACCAGTACATCGGCACGCATCCACCAGCTCCACTTCAAGACCCAGAGCGGAAGCATCCTGCTCAAGGCGAACGCCAAGGCAAGCGACTGGAACCGGAAGCTGCACTGGCTCGCCAACATAGAGACCCTGCATGTTTCTGACGAGGGCATGGAGCAGATAGCCGCCAACCTAGGCAGCAAAGTGAAGATTCCGAAAGAGGTGCTCCGTCTGGGCAACATATATTATAAAGGTGTAGCCAGCGGAAAAGGTAAGGAGCAGATGGGAACCAAGGGCGTACTGCGCACCGACGCAGGAAACGTGGAGATCGATGCCCACCAGAACGGCAAGCAGCTCTACGCCAAGGTGGATACCAAGGGCATCAACCTGGGCAAGATTCTCGACAACGCCAAGCTGGGCATCATCGCCGCACACATCACCGCACAGGGTACCAAGGAACACCTTGTGGCAAAGGGCGAGATTCCACTGTTCGACTTCAACAACTACCGATTCTGCAACTTCAGGCTGGACGGCAGCTACAACAAGGGACTCATCGACGGACTCGCATCCATCGCCGACCCGAATATCAACCTGCAGGTGGCGGGCAAGTACTCCATCCCGAAGAAGCAGTATGAAACCCAACTCAACCTGGCGCATCTGCAACCTACCGTACTGGGCGTGAAGATGGCAGACAACACCTACACCCTGAACGACATCAGGGTGAGTGCCAAGAACGAAGGAGCAGACAGCTATCTGGACCTGGAAGCACCATTCGCCAACATCCACGTAAAGGGACAGTACGACTACGGCACCCTGGTTCAGACCATGACCAACATGCTGGCAAGCAAGCTGCCTACCCTGCCTGGCATCGGAAAGACCAGCAACAAAGCAAGGAACAACTTCAGCATAGAGGCAGAAATAGCCTCTACCGAAATACTGCAGAGAATGCTGGGCGTGCCGCTCGACATCCAGCAGCCGGTGGTGATAGACGGAAACATCTCCGACCTAGACCGCTCGGTAAACCTCACGGCACAGTTGCCTGCCTTCAGCTACAACGGCAGCGACTACAGCGGCGGAGCCCTTCAGATGAATACCGAGGGCGACACGCTGAAGGTGGATGCGCGCATCAAGACGGGAGCAGCGGGCAGCATAAGCCCTACCCTGCACGTAAAGGCAGCGGCAGCCGACAACACACTGATGGCATCGCTGGGTTACAACAACCACTCCAAGAGCCTGCCTATCCACGGGGCGCTGAATGCCGAGGCGCAGTTCTACAAGAATACGGACAACGTATCTACCGCCCACGTAGATATCAAGCCATCGGTAATCCATATCGGAGAAAAGCCTTGGAAGGTGCACCCGGCTGACATCACCTACAGCAAGAACCACCTGGAGATAGAAAACTTCGAGGTGAGCCACGGTGACCAGCATGTGGCGGTGAACGGACTCGCCACCCCGAACAAGGAAGACTCCATCGTGGCGCAGCTGAAGGATGTGGATGTGGAGTATATCCTGAACCTCGTAAACTTCCACTCGGTGGATTTCTCAGGCAAGGCTTCAGGCAAGGCGATCGTGAAGAGCATCTTCAATGATCCTGACGCCTACGCAAAGCTCGACATCAAGGACTTCGAGTTCGAACACGGTCCGATGGGAATACTTCATGCCAACGTAAACTTCAACAAGGAACTGAGCCAGATTGACATCAACGCCGTGGCAGACGAGGGCGAGGAGCATCAGACACTGATAAACGGATATGTATCGCCGAAGCGCAACTACATAGACCTGGGCATCGAGGCGCAGGGCACGAATATGAAATTCATGGAGAGCTTCTGCGGCAGTTTCATGGACGACATCCAGGCAAGGGCGAAAGGAAAGGTGAATCTGGTGGGCGACCTGAGCGACATCAACCTGGTGGGCGACCTCTACGCCACCGGCAAGATGCACATGAAGCAGCTGGGCACCGAGTACAGTTTCAATAACCTGCATGCCCACGCCATTCCGGATGACATCCTGCTGAACAATGATACCATCTTCGACCGCAACCACAACATGGCACTCGTAAGCGGCGGTATCCATCACAAGCACCTCACCCGACTGAGCTACGACCTCACCCTGAAGGCGCACAACTTCCTGGGCTACGACACCCATGAGTTTGGCGACAACACCTTCTACGGTACCGTCTATGCCACCGGCGAGGTGGGCATCCACGGCAAGAGCGGCGAAACCATCATTGACATCGATGCAGAACCGGGACCTGGCAGCATCTTCGTATATAACGTGGCGAGCCCTGATGCCATCAGCGACAAGAGCTTCATCCACTGGCACGACATCGCTCCGGAGCTGACCGACAGTCTGAAGCAGCAGCAGAAAGATGCAGACGACGACATCGACTTCTCGTCAGACATGCGCATCAACTTCCTGGTGAATGCCACTCCTAACCTGACGCTGAAGCTTATGATGGACCCTCAGAGCGGCGACTACATCACGCTGAACGGTAATGGTGTACTAAGAGCCAACTGGTTTAACAAGGGATCCTTCGACATGTTCGGCAACTATGTGGTGGACCACGGAGTGTATAAGCTCACGATACAGAATGTAATCAAGAAAGACTTCGAGTTCATGCCGGGCGGAACCATCGCCTTCGGTGGCAATCCATACAATGCGCCACTGAATCTGCAGGCGAAATATACGGTGAACGGTGTTCCGCTGAGCGACCTGAGCATCGGCCGTTCGTTCAGCAGCAACAACATCCGCGTAGATTGTCTGATGAACATCACGGGCACCCCTCAATCGCCGAGCGTAGATTTCTCAATGGACCTGCCTACGGTGAACACGGATGCCAAGCAGATGATCTACTCAGTCATCAATTCGCAGGAAGAGATGAACCAGCAGGTGCTCTATCTGCTCGCCATCGGACGATTCTATGCGCAGACCAAGAACAACCAGAGCAGCGAGGATGCCGACCAGCAGAGTCAGACATCACTGGCGATGCAGAGTTTCCTGAGCGGAACGATTTCGCAGCAGCTCAACACCGTATTATCGAATGTGGTAAAGAGCAACAACTGGAATTTCGGTGCCAACATCTCTACGGGCGATGAAGGCTTCAACAATGCAGAGTACGAAGGAATCCTGAGCGGAAGACTGCTCAACAATCGCCTGCTGTTCAACGGTCAGTTTGGCTATCGCGACAATGCGAATGCCACGCAGAGTTTCATCGGCGACTTCGATCTCCGTTATCTCATCTTCCCGAACGGTAATCTCGCCGTGCGCATGTATAATCAGACCAACGACCGCTATTTCACCAGAAACAGCCTCAACACGCAAGGTCTCGGTCTGATCATGAAAAAGGACTTCAACGGCTGGCGCGATCTCTTCGGAATCAAGAAAAAGAAAGAAGTGAAGAAGAAGAAAGAGGTGAAGAAGAAAAGCGGGAGCAAGAAAGCAAGAAGCAAATAAAGCGGAAAGACGGAAGCTTCCGTCATCCCCCAACGCCCTGAAAGAACAATGTAATTTGCACTTTCAGGGCGTATGGCTGATTTAACAACAAATATTTACGTTAGAGGCTTGAGGGTTAATTTAGTTAAAAATTTCGTCCAATATTTTGTCGCTTCATCAAAAAGCAGTACTTTTGCATCGTCGTTAAAACAATATCAGACAAAGGAAGATTGGCAGAGTGACCGAATGCGCTGGACTCGAAATCCGGTATACCCTCTTCCGGGTATCGGGGGTTTGAATCCCTCATCTTCCGCTAAGTTCCCCTACAGGAACCGTCATTTTATAGTTTCATAAAAACAACTCGACATGAAAAAAATCATCATCCCCATATTTATGCTCCTCCCGCTGATGACTGCACAGGCCCAAACCGTGCTGACTGAAGAACAGCAGCAACTGGAACAGGCACAGAAACAGCTGGAAGCTGCCAAAAAGGCACTGGAAGTGGCTAAGATAAAAGCACAGGCTGCCAAACTGAAGGCCCAGGCCGACAGCATCAACGCTGCAAGCGCCAAGGCGGAAGCAAAGAAGGCCCATGCTACTGAGCCAGAACCTGCTGTAGTGAAGGAGCCAACCACACCAACCACGGGATGGGCGGTTCCTGTTACCGTAGCCGCTAAGCCAAAGGAGGCTGCCAAGCCTGCCAACAAGCTGGCAAATGGTACAACAGCCAAAGTGGACATGAAATATCTGGCAGGCGCCATCACATATAATGATGAAAACAAGATAGAATTCACACTCGATACGGATGCTAACGGAAAAACTGCCAAGCAGATTTACGACATCGTATTAAAATACATGAGTGAACTGACACAGAACGAGCAGAACATAGCAAGCCGAGTAGCACTGGTAAACGATGCTGAACACGTCATCGCCAACACGATGGACGAATGGCTCGTCTTCAGCCAGTCATTCATCTCGCTCGACCGCACGGAATTCAAATACCAGCTGGTAGCCAGAATTTCAGACAATCATCTGAATCTCTCGCTCTGCCGCATCATCTACAACTACGAGGAAGGAAGAAGCACCGGTTTCAAGGAACCTGCAGAAGAGGTAATCAGCGACAAGATTGCGCTCAACAAGAAGCAGAACGACCTGGCTAAAATCTTCGGAAAGTTCCGCAGATGCACCATCGACCGCAAGGATCAGATATTCGCAGAGTTAGCAGCATTAGTAAAACAATAAGTTGAAGAAAAATGGATAATCAGAATACAGACAACAAGATACAACAGAACGAGGCAAAGCAGCCTGCAAACGCTACAGCCCAGCCTACAGCTGAGCAGGGAGCAGAACAGACTGAACAGAAGCAGCCTACCAGCTACGCCGTAAGACCACAGCACCGCCGGCTCCGCCCATTGGCCTACAGCGACCAGAACAACATGCTGAAGGTGCGCAACTATCTCAACATCGCCTTCATGCTGCTCGCCATCGTGGGGGTAATACTCTGGACCCAGCTGGAAGAAAGCCGCAATATCGCCTACATCGTACTCATCGTGGGTGTAGTGCTCAAGATTGCCGAAGTATGTATCCGACTATTTAAGAAATAATGAAGAAGAAGAAAATTATATTCTCATCACTCCTATTTTGTGCTGCAACCCTCCCGGTTGCGGCACAAAACGATTTTAACTATAACGAAGATTCGCAGTTCCGTCCTCAAACCAACCGCAAGGTGAACACCGATTCACTGGGCTCAGACAAGGAGATTCCGAAAGGCATCAGGGTATGGACTGTAGACGAACGCTTCGGCGACACAAAGGCTGCGGTAGTAGACACCTTGCAGCACATGTACATGAACTCAACCTTCACGGAAGGACTGAGAGGCGAATACAATACCCTCGGAAACATGGGTACTGCCCGACTGAACCGAATCTTCATCGACCGCCGCAACACGCAGGGCAACTTCATCTTTACAGAGCCCTACGACTATATCGTAAATCCGGTAAGCGACTTCCACTTCACCAACACCTACTCACCTATCACCAACGTAACGCTGAACAGCTGCGGCGACAAGGTGACGGGAGAAGACGACTTCAAGGCCATGTTTGCCGTGAATGCCAACAAAAGGCTAGGCGCCGGTTTCAGATTCGACTACAAGTATGGCAGAGGATATTATAACGCACAGAGTACCAGCCACTTTAAATACACCATGTGGGCATCTTACCTGGGCGACCGCTATCAGGCACACTTCCTCTTCAGTACCAATCATGAGAAGATGACCGAGAACGGCGGTATTACCAACGATGATTACATCAAACATCCGGAAATCTACACCGAATCGTTTGCCACCAACGAAATTCCTACCGTTCTGGAACAGAACTGGAACCGACTGGACAACCAGCACATCTTCTTTACCCACCGCTATAACGTAGGTTTCAGCCGCAAGGTAAAGATGACCGAAGAAGAAATCAAGGCAAAGAAATTTGCCATGGCTTCGAAAAAGGAAAATGCTGAAGAGGAAGCGAAGGAAGAAGCCAGAAAGAAAGCCAAGGAACAAGGCAAGAAATTTGATGAGAAAGCCTACGACAAACAGCAGAGAGCTAAATTCAGCGGCCGTCCTGACGGAGCCAAGATTGCAGGCGATGAACCGGCTAAAGACTTAGCCGCAAAGGACATCAGGAACGACAGTACCCGAATCGCTGTAAACGGAAAAGCCGCAGCCGACAGTCTGCTGGCCATCCAGAAGAAAAATGCCGAAGACTCGCTTTTCTACAAGAGCGAATATGTTCCGGTAACGAGTTTCATCCATACGGTAAAGTTTGACAACTATCGCCGTATTTACGAAGCTTATCAGACCCCTGCCGACTATTATCTGAAAGAATATTACGATGCAGGCAGGCTGACCGGCGACTCCATCTACGACCAGACCAAGCACTGGCACATGAAGAATACCTTCGCCATTGCCATGCTTGAAGGTTTCAATAAATGGGCAAAGGCAGGCTTGAAGGCTTTCGCCAGCTACGACCTCCGTCACTATGAACTGCCAACCATGGAAGGTGGTTTCGAAAAATACAACGAGCATGCACTGAGCGTAGGCGGACAGCTGAGCAAGCAGGAAGGCAAGACACTCCACTACAATGCCGTAGCAGAAATAGGACTGACGGGTGTTGACGCCGGAACCCTTGCCATAGATGGTAATGTAGACGTGAACATCCCATTCCTGGGCGACACGCTTCAGGTAAGAGGCGATGCTTTCTTCCATAGAGAAACCCCATCGTTCTATTACCGCAACTATCACGCCCGTCATCTGTGGTGGGAGAATGATCTCGACAAGACCATCCATACCCGCATCATGGGTACGCTCTCCTTCCCTAAGACACGCACCAAGCTGAGAGTGGCTGTAGATGAAATCAAGAACTACACCTACTTCTCGCAGAGCTATGACATTACAGAAGAAGGTTTGCGAACAGGAGTCATGGTAACACCGATGCAGGAAAGCGGAGGAATCAACCTGCTGACAGCACAACTGGAACAGAACTTCAGACTAGGCATTCTGAACTGGGAAAACCAGTTTACCTACCAGCACTCAAGCAAGGAGAGTGTTCTGCCAGTACCAGCCTTCAATGCCTACACCAACCTCTACATCAAGTTCAAGGTAGTAAAGGTGCTGAACGTAGACCTGGGTGCTGACATGCGCTACTTTACAAGCTATGAAGCTCCCGACTATTCACCTTATATGGGACAGTATACGGTACAGGGCAACGGCGAGAACAACGTAAAGATAGGCAACTATCCTATCGTCAATGTTTACGCCAACGTTCACATCAAGCACACCCGTTTCTTCGTAATGATGAGCCACATCAATGCAGGACAGGGCGACAAGAACTACTTCTTCGCTCCTCATTATCCGATGAACGAAAGAGTGTTCCGTATTGGAGTAAGTTGGAACTTCTTCAATTAATCTTTCTGATTTTCCTTAAGAATTTCAGGAGATTCAATTTTAATCTTTTCAGAATATGATAGAAACAAATTCTATAAAAGCATGGTATCTAGCCGCTCGCCCGAAGACTCTGACGGCGGCGGCTGTTCCTGTTTTATTGGGTATTGCGCTGGCTTATAAAGACGCTCAGCAGATACAGACATTGCCAGCCCTACTCTGCCTGCTCTTTGCATGGGTGATGCAGATAGACAGCAATCTGGTGAATGATTATTTCGACTTCAAACATGGTAATGACGACGAAACCCGGCTGGGACCGAAACGTGCCTGCGCTGAAGGCTGGATAACATTGGGAGCCATGAAATGGGGGATCATCCTCACTACTCTATTGGGTTGCGCCATAGGACTTCCGCTGGTTCTTTTCGGAGGTTGGGAAATGGTTATCGTAGGCATCTGTTGCGTAGTCTTCTGTTTCCTCTATACAACCTGTCTCAGCTATCTGGGCATGGGCGATCTTCTGGTACTGCTCTTCTTCGGCATTGTACCCGTATGCTGCACATACTATCTCGTAATGCCCGAAACCATGCAGGGAGTAAGCATGGAAGCGGTTCTCGTATCTGTAGCCTGCGGACTGGTAGTTGATACGCTGCTCATTCTGAACAATTACCGCGATCATGACAACGACCTGAGAGCCGGCAAGAAGACTCTTGTGGTTCACATAGGAAAGAAGAATGCCGAGCGGTTATACTGCGCATTGGGCAATCTGGGAATCATCACCATAATAGGTGTCACCACCTACGAAGTATTTCAGCATGAAGCCAGCAGCATGTTCCTGCCGTTTGCAGCACTCTATATCATTCTGCACAACAGAACCTATATGGAGATGAAAAAGATAGGCGAAGGCAGAGAACTGAACAGAATTCTGGGCAAAACAGCTCTGAACATCTTCTGTTTCGGCATTGTATCATCCCTGATCATCATCGGAATGGCGAATTGAACAATAATAAACTAATAATAATGTACGCGCGTACCTTATTATATAAATAAAGTGGAGGAATATCTATGAAGCAACAGGTAAATCTCGAAATCATGGACTTTGTGGAGAAACAGATTCTCCCCAAATATAATGCTTTTGGCGAAAGTCATGGACTCAGACATGTTACCCGAGTCATCAGAAACTCTCTGAAACTGGTTCCGGTAACCGGAGCCGACATCGATATGGTGTATGTAATAGCCGCTTACCACGACCTGGGGATGAGCGGTCCGCGTGCCATTCACCACATCACCAGCGGTAAGATTCTGCAGGCAGATGCAAGACTGAAGCGCTGGTTCAATAAAGAACAGATCAAAATTATGAAAGAAGCTGTTGAGGACCATCGGGCTTCATCTAGCCGTCAGCCTCGCAGCATCTATGGCAAGATTGTGGCAGAAGCCGATCGCGACATTGACGTTCACGAGATATTTCTGCGCGCCATACAGTATGGCAAAGAAAACAATCCAGCTGATGACAAGGAGCAGCAATGGGAGCGGTTCAGCCAGCACATGGACGAGAAATATTCAAGAAACGGATACATCAGGTTATGGATTCCCAACTCCCCTAACGAAAAAGCGCTCAACGAACTGCGCAATATCATAGAGGACAAAACAGAGTTGAGAAAATATTTCGAAAAAATATTCGAAGAAAACAGCTAAAACATTTGGTAGTTTCAAAATATTGCATTATCTTTGCATTATCAAATAATGACTAAGATGATTGCACCCTAGCATCGTGATGATGCCGGGGTGCTAGAAGGAATAAGGGTCGTTTCGGTTCGATCGGGATACTCATCAAATTACACTATTGAAACCGAGAGGACATTCTCTTGCTCATGGCGGGCCACATAAACTGCAGCAGGCAGGTAAGCTGAAAAGCCGGTGGATTACAAAGGCGGAGAACTCTCAAATGTTTATACATTCGGAGTTTCATCACATCATCGAGCGGCCCTTTCTTTTACAAGAGGCGGATTTCTGAGAAAGAAATCCGCCTCTGCTCGTTTTAGGAATGAAAGCACTCATCATACTGAAAGAAAACAACCCCTGATAATGTGGGAGTTACAAAGAAAATGCATTTTTATCGAAAAAAAGTTGCAAAAAGATTTGGTAGAATCAGAAAAAAGTAGTACCTTTGCACTCGCATTTAAGAACGATGCTTGGTTGATTCGGTTAAGAATCCGACTGGAAGGTTGGGTGAGTGGCTGAAACCAGCAGTTTGCTAAACTGCCGTGCGGGTTACCGTACCGGGGGTTCGAATCCCCCACCTTCCGCAAGCTATCGTACGAAAATGTATCGTTGGTCGATTCATCTAATGGTTAGGATACAAGATTCTCAATCTTGGCATAGG
>OKUU01000559.1_pt1 | contig 12082 bp, 10 predicted proteins | sample 1606561 | NCBI WGS metagenome assembly OKUU01 (sample SAMEA3882506, study PRJEB24775) | human gut metagenome | biome: human-associated habitat; feature: intestine environment; material: feces | place: Netherlands | collected 2009/2010
TTACCTTCGAAGAATTTCTTGAAGGATTCGCGCACTTCATTAGCTGTCATCATATCTTTTTTATATTTATCTTTAATTTCTTTTTCCTGTTTTGAAGAGGGGATTGAGAGTCCTCTCAGAAAATATTTTTGCCCTTTAGGGCATTTTCTTCCGAAAATCTTTGCAAAGATAAGAAGAATTGTTTAATTTTGCAACTAAATTAATTATTTTTGAAATTAAAGACGGAAAAAATGGCAATAATTCCAGATAAAACAACGAAATTGTACTATTCTATCAAGGAAGTAGGTGAAATGTTTGGTCTAAACGACTCTACGTTGAGATATTGGGAAAAGGAGTTTCCTTTTCTCAAACCGAAGGTTGCTGGCAATAAAGTGCGTCAGTATACCGATAAGGATATTGAGCAGGTAAGGCTCATCTACAACCTTATCAAGGTGAAGGGATTGAAGATTGCGGCTGCCCGTAAGTATCTGAACCAAAACAGAACGGGTGCCGAGAAATCTTCTGAAGTTCTCGACACCCTTATTTCTGTAAGAGACCAGCTCAAAGAACTCAAAAAGCAGCTCGATGGACTGGTTTAGTAACTTTGGACTTTATGATTAGCTAGGGTTACCACGCTTCTTCGCCGAAGACATTCTTGATGGTAACTTTAGCTGCTTCTTTCTTGGTGAGCTGACGGCTCCAGACTACGCGTGCCTTGGTTGCAGCACCTGCACCATGGTTGTTATATTCGCTGTAACGGGCTGTCTGTTCGTTGCTCTGCTTGCCCCAGTTGTGCCATCCTTCTGGACGGATGTGGCTGCCCATTTCGCAATTCATGAAGAGGGTAGCTGCATAAGGGCGCCATGGACGGCCCAGATAAACCTTGTCTACACCTGGCTCGGCGGTAAGCTTGCACTTGTTGAATACATAGCCATATTCCTGACCGGCAGGACTGGATGCGGCTGTGATGTAGCTGTTGGCCTTGCTGCGAATCTCACAATTCTCAAACCATGCTCTTCCCGGACCAAAGATGAAATCGGTGGTTCCTTCGATGTAGCAATCGTAGAAGGCTGAACGGTTGTTGGCTATACCTGTATAAACGGTATCCTGATTGCCCAGCAGACGGCAGTTCTGAACCAGGATATGATCGCCTTCAAGATGCAGGGAGACAGCTTGTCCCAGTTTGGCAGCATTGTTCTCAATGGTGATGTTCTTCAGGGTGATGTAACTGCCCTGTACCTTCAGGGTATAAGTGCGGAATGTGCCCATCGGTTTACCCTTTACAGCAGCTTCTGAATCGAGTCCACCTGCAGGCATCTTGATGTTGGCATGATCGTCCCATGTGATGATAGTGTTATCACGGTCTTCACCACAGATGGTGATGTTGGTGAGCCATGAAGGGAGGATGAGTTTCTCCTTGTACACGCCTTTCTTTACGTAGATTACCTTGCTGTAATCCATGAAAGCGCGACATACTTCGATGGCTTCGTCGATGGTGCGGAATTCGCCGGTACCATCACGGGAAACTACAATCGTGTCGGGGTTGTCATACTTGTTGGCTGCTGCCAGAGGCAACAGGGTCAACATCATTAAAAATGATAAGAATAATTTTTTCATATTGTTTTTAAGCTTGTTGTTTTGAATCTGTTTTTATAAGATGTTGAAATCTGTATGATTTCATAGAGAATCGCCAGATTTTAAATCCGGCGATTCTCTATTATTTATCTTTTCTTTATTATCATAAACTCCTAAGTTACAGGATTCTCTGTACTTCTTGTAGATGATCAATATTTCGGAGTTGGTTCATAATGGTCTTAACTTCTTCGCGGTCGTGAACACGGAGTTCGATGGTACCGTCGAAGATGCCGTTGTCGCTACTGATAGTTACCTTATGGATATTGATACCCAACTGGTCGCTAATCACCTTACTTACATCCAGCAGCATGCCCTTACGGTCGATACCCTTGATTTCGATGGTAGCATCGAAGAGTATCTGCTTGTGCATATCCCATTTGGCATCTACGATGCGGTTGCCGAAACTGGACTTCAGTTTGGCTGCTATGCTGCAAGAGCGCTTATGTATTTCGATGCGGTTCTTGTTGTCGATAAAGCCCATAACGTCATCGCCAGGAATCGCATGGCAGCAGCTAGGGAAGATAAACTGGTTGATATTCTCCTCGGTCAGGATGAGTGGCTTCTTCTTGTTGAAGTCTTTGCCCACCACGAAAAGATCCTGAGGCTTCACGATGCCTTTTTCTGGAGCCTTCTCCTTGCTCTTGCCCAGGAATGGGATATAATTGCGCCAGCTGCTGGCCTGCTGTTTCTTAGGCTTGCCCTGCAACTCATCGAAGTCTTTATCGCCCAGGATAATCTGATGGTCTCCCAATGACTGGAAGAGGGTTTCAGGCTTCTGGATATTATGAAAATCGCATAGGCGGTCTACCACCGACGCACTCATCTCGATGCTGTTCTTCTTGAGCCATTCGGTGAGTATGTTTTCTCCCTTCTTCTGAACCTCTCGTGAATCGCGGCGCAGGATGGCCAGAATCTTGCTCTTTGCCTTGGCCGAACTGACGAAGTTTACCCATTCTTCCTGTACATGCTGGCTCTTGGAAGTAAGAATCTCAACCTGGTCGCCACTTTGCAGCTTATGGCTCAGCGGAACCAGCTTATGGTTTACCTTGGCTCCGATGCAGTGGCTGCCCAGGAAGGTATGAATCTGGAAGGCGAAGTCGAGGGCAGTACAGCCTGCCGGCATCGTCTTGATTTCTCCCTTTGGAGTGAAGACGAAGATTTCTGAAGCATAGAGGTTCAGCTTGATGGCATCGAGGAAGTCCATGGCATCCGGCTGCGGATCGTCCAGAATCTCCTTGATGGTGCTGAGCCAGTCGTTCAGCTCGTTCTCATCTTCTGTATATTCACCTTCGTTTCCTTCTTTGTATTTCCAGTGGGCAGCAAACCCCTTTTCTGCTACCTCGTCCATACGGTCGGAACGGATCTGCACTTCTATCCATCTTCCCTGCTTACTCATCAGGGTAACGTGGAGTGCCTGATAACCGTTTGCTTTCGGATGGTTCAACCAGTCGCGCAGACGGTCTGGATGGCTCTTGTAGATTTTGCTGATGGCTACGTAGATATTGAAACATTCGTTTACTTCGTTTGCTCTTACCTTTGGCGTAAAGATGATGCGCACAGCAAGAATGTCGTAAATCTCATCGAAGGTAACGTGCTTGTTCTGCATCTTGTTCCAAATAGAATAAGGGCTCTTCACACGTGCTTTGATTTTGTATTCTACGCCTAACTTGTCGAGTTCTTCGCGGATAGGTGCAGTAAAACTCTCGAAGAGGGTATCGCGCTGCGATTCGGTATCGGCAAGTTTATGCTCAATATTGGCATACTCCTGTGGATGGTCGTAGCGGAAGCTGAGGTCTTCGAGTTCGGTCTTGATTTTGTTCAAGCCCAATCGGTTGGCGAGAGGTGCATAAATATACAAGGTTTCGCCCGCAATCTTGTATTGTTTGTTGGCCGGTTGCGATTCCAGCGTGCGCATGTTGTGCAGGCGGTCGCAAATCTTGATAAGGATAACACGGATGTCGTCGCTCATAGTGAGCAACAGTTTTTTGAAGTTTTCTGCCTGTGCTGATGCCTTATCGCCGAAGATTCCACCACTGATCTTGGTGAGTCCATCAACGATTTGTGCCACCTTGGCTCCAAAGATGTTTGAGATATCTTCTACTGTGTAGTCGGTATCTTCTACCACATCATGAAGCAGTGCGGCACAGATGCTCGTTGAGCCGAGCCCCATCTCCTCGCAGGCTATCTGAGCCACGGCGATAGGGTGCATGATATATGGTTCGCCCGAGAGGCGGCGCACACCTTTGTGCGCCTGTCGGGCGAAATTGAATGCCTTGGTCACTATATCTACCTTCTTGCGGTGTCGCGAACTCAGGTAGGTGTCAAGCAGGTGTTGAAAGGCATCGCCAATCAACTGGTTATCAGCCTGCTCTCTTTCGAGGTCTTTCAAGTTCTGGTCATCCATAGTGGGTCCCTCCAATAAATAATGTTCTTAATTAGACTGAAAAAACTACAGCGGACGTAGTTCTTTTATTTCACTTTGATTTTCTTTCCGGCACGGATACTGTTACCCTTGATGCCGTTCAGTTTGCGCAGTTTCTTAACGGTTGTTCCGTGGCGTGCTGCTATTTCAGAAAGGGTATCACCATTCTTGATGGTTACACTCTTGTTGCCTTGTTTTCTGTTTCTGCCTCGCTTGCTGCTCTTCTTGCTGCGTGAAGAAGCGCTGTGGCGACTGTAGCTGCTTCGTGGGCGGCTATAGGTAGGCTGTGCATCGTTGACATCTACTGTAGCGCGCTTCAGAAAGAGTTCATCGGCTCTGTAAGCACAGATGCTGTCCTGCTGGTCGATGAAACTGCCGATGAGGGTAGATGGAAGACGCAATACCATCGGATGGTTCAATCCGTTGATGATATCATGACGATACTGTGGATTCAGATTGCGCAGGTGCTCGATGTTGATGTTCAGCACTTTGGAAATCTGCTCCAGGTGGATATCTTTTGATACTACGATAGTGTCTGTCTTTACTGGCAGTTCGCTTACCATAGGGCAGATGTTATGATCGCAGTAGTAGTTCATGATGTAGTTGGCAGCGATGAAAGCTGGTACATATCCACGTGTTTCCTTTGGCAGATATGGATAGATGTTCCAGTAGTCGGCGTTGCCTTTTGCACGATGGATGGCCTTGTTGATATTGGTTGGACCGCAGTTGTAAGCTGCAATCACGAGACTCCAATCGTCGAATATTTTGTACAGGTCGCTCAGATAGTGAGCGGCTGCATAGGATGCTTTTACCGGGTCGCGGCGTTCATCGATGAGTGAGTTTACTTCCAGTCCATATCGCTTGCCAGTAGGCAGCATAAACTGCCATAAACCTGTGGCACCAACGCGTGATACAGCTTTAGGGTTGAGTGCCGATTCGATAACTGGCAGATATTTCAGTTCCAGTGGCAGGTTGTAAGCCTCTAATGCCTCTTCGAAAATAGGCATGTAGAAGTTGCTTGCTCCCAACATGAAACTTACCGAACGGCGTAGTTTGCCGCTGTATCGGTCTATGAATTTCTGTACTACCTCATTGTATGGCATTTCGATGATGGTAGGCATTCTCTTCAGACGGTCGATATACACTTCCTTCTCGAAGACAGGGTTTACATCGCGGTATTTGCAGGTTGTATCTGCCATCATGTAAGTCTGTGCATTGTAAAGGTGGAGCAGGCTATCGAGGTTATCTTCCATTCCCTCAGGTACTTCGATTTCCTCCTGCTTTCCGTCTTTGTCGGTAACGGTGATGATATCATCGTTATCTGTTTCTTCTGTAACGTCGGTTTGGGCATGAATGCCTTGTAAGCTGAACAGCATCGCTGCTGCCATGACTAGTATTTTCTTCATATTGATGTTTTATCTCGTCTATGTTTCTAATTTCTATTTTGCGTTATAATATATATAGGTGTATTCTAACTCCTCACGCATTAAAATGTGAGTGAGCAACTTACGCCGAGGCTTCCAGACCGCAGCGGATTGGCAGTCTTGTTGCCGTTATTCAGCATGGTAGGCTCTATTCTGAGCGAGAGATCATCGGAGATGTCAAATTCCGAGAGCGATGCATCTACGTAGGCATCAATCACTGAGAAGGCATAGATGCCTATCATGACGAAGGTTCCCAAGTCTCTCCAACGGCGATATTTATCTTTTCGCTTGCGGAAGATTTCCTTATAGCGTTCTATGTTCGATTCGTTGATCTGGGCACCCAAGTGCAGAAACTGATTGTAGCTCTGGGTGTTGGGGTCATCGTCCATAATATCCATGTAGGCTTGCGAATAGTCGTGATACATCTGGTTGTTCCAGGTGATGGCGTATGTACAGCCTACGAAACCGCCATAGATGAAAGGCAGTTTCCAATATTTGCGATTGTATATCTGTCCGGCACCAGGTAATACAAGTGCCAACCACATGGCACGCTTGGTATCAGGTCGCCAGGTTGCCCAGTTGCGCTTTTTGCGTACAGGCTTTGCTGATTGGGTGAGGCTTGCCAGTTTGCTGCTGTCTTGTGCGGTAAGCATCGAGTCGATGGCTATTTTTGCCGAGTCGGCTGATGCAATGGTTGGCACATCGGTCACTTGTTTTTTTTGTTTCGACTTCTGTGCCTGTGCGCCCATCGGTGCCAGAAGCAGCAGGGTTGCTAAACAGATTTGTGATATACTGAGTTTCACTTTTATTCTTGCTTTAACTGATCGAAAACATTCATGATGTGCTCCAGCTCCTCTTCGTTGGCGAATGGAATGCTGATTTTTCCCTTGCCCTTAGCAGAGCAGGTGAACTGCACTTTGGTATTGAGAAACTGTGACAGGCGGTTTTTGAGTTGTGTAAATTCCTCAGGCATCTGAGCCTTAGCCGTGATGGTTTTCTTACCGCTCTCGATGTCTTCTCCGCTCTTGAGTCGCTGTACCATCTCTTCAACCTTTCTTACTGAGTAGCCGTTCTTCTGTATCTCCTTGAACAACTTGATTTGCAGCGAAGGTGAGTCGAGGGCCAGTAGGGCACGGCAATGACCCATGTCGATTTCTTTCTTCTGTAGTGCCATCTGCACCTGGGCAGGAAGTTTGAGTAGTCGCAGATAGTTGGCGATAGCTGCACGGCTCTTGCCCACACGTTCTGAAATTTTCTCCTGTGTCATACCCTCGTTTTCCAGAAGGTGTTCGTAGGCGAGTGCTATTTCTATGGCGTTGAGGTCTTGGCGCTGGATATTCTCTACGAGCGCCATTTCCATTACGTTCTCATCGCTGATGGTGCGGATGTATGCAGGGATAGCTGTCAGCCCCGCAAGTTGTGAAGCGCGCCAGCGGCGTTCACCGGCGATAATCTGGAATCTGTTTTCTGAAACCTGTCTTAAGGTGATAGGCTGGATGATGCCTATGGCCTTGATGCTTTCGGCGAGCTCATGTAGGGCTTCGTCGTCAAACTCCCGGCGTGGCTGATTGGGATTCGCCTCAATCTGGTCGAGAGGAATTTCATTGATGGTACTGCTGCCCTGGGTGCGCACTCCCTCGGTAGAGATGAGGGCATCGAGCCCGCGTCCTAAAGCGTTGCTCTTTGTACCGTTGTTGTATTTCTTGTGTACTGCCATTTTTTTACTTTTAATTTTGAACATTGAACTTTCTAAAAGAGTTCAATTTCCAAATCTTAACTATTCTTGTTGATAATCTCCTTTGCCAAGGCCAGATGGTTCTTGGCTCCATTGCTTTCTGCATCGTAAAGGATAACTGGGAGACCATGGCTCGGACTCTCGCTCAGCTTCACGTTGCGCTGGATTACGGTCTTGAACACCAATTCCTGGAAGTGTCGTTTCACCTCGTCGTATATTTGGTTGGCCAAGCGCAGGCGGCTGTCGTACATGGTGAGCAAAAAGCCCTCAATCTCAAGCTCGGGGTTAAGCTTCTTCTTTACTATCTTGATGGTGTTGAGCAGTTTTGAAATGCCCTCAAGTGCAAAGTATTCGCATTGCACAGGAATGATAACCGAGTTGGCCGCAGTCAGTGCGTTAACAGTGATGAGACCGAGCGACGGCGAACAGTCGATGAGTATGTAGTCATACTCCTTGTCGAGCGGCCGCAGCAGGTTTTTCATCACGAACTCGCGTTTGTCAAAGTTCAACATCTCAACCTCGGCCCCCACAATGTTGATATTTGAGGGCACAATGTCGAGCCTGTCAATGTCGGTGGTGTAAATGGCCTCATGCACATCGTTGCCGTTAATGAGGCACTCATAGATGGAGCAGTCCACCTTGCTCAGGTCAACGCCCAGGCCCGACGAAGCATTAGCCTGTGAGTCGGCGTCAATCAGCAGCACACGTTTTTCGAGTGTGGCGAGCGAGGCTGCCAGATTCATCGAAGTAGTGGTTTTGCCCACGCCACCCTTTTGGTTGGCCAAAGCAATGATCTTACTCATGTCGGTTGTTTATGGTTTTGAGGTTAAGAATAGCAGTGCTATAATAGGTTGCAAAGGTAAGAAAAAAACAGCGAACTCCTCCAACCATTAGCTATTTTTCGTATTTTTGCATAAGATAAGCTGCGGCTCGGCATAACATTCAAGTAAACTTGATGTTCTGCACTCGCCTTGCATTATCTTTGCAAGAGATAAGCGGCACGGTGGCAACGGCCGTTGCCGCTGTGTGGCATACAAATCATTCTGAAACCTTTGTTTACAATGCGTCCATATCTGCTCATATCCAATGACGACGGCGTCGACGCGCCTGGCATCAAATTCCTTATCGAAGCCCTGCGTCCCTATGCCGACATGCTCGTCATGGCCCCCGATTCGGCCCGTTCGGGCTTCAGCTGTTCCATTACTTCGTCGCGGCCGCTCACCTACAAGGTGTTGCGGCAGGAGGAGGGCCTCACCGTATGCGCTTGCTCGGGCACCCCGACCGATTGTGTGAAGATGGCGCTCAACCTGTTCAACGACCGCAAATTCGACCTCGTGATAGGTGGCATTAACCATGGCGACAACTCGTCGGTCAATGCCCACTATTCGGGCACAATGGGCGTGGCCACCGAGGGCGCGCTGCAGGGCTATCCCGCTGTGGCTTTCTCGTTGTGCGACCACAGCATGGACGCCAATTTCGAACCCTTGCGCCCTTATTTGGTCGACTTCATGTTCAAGGCCATTGCCGTAGGACTGCCCGAACTTACGTGCTTAAACATCAATTTCCCGAAAGCCGACAAGTTCAAGGGTATCAAAGTGTGCCGCATGGCCCACTCACGCTGGCAAAACGAGGTGGAACACCGCACCCACCCCTATGGCGGCGACTACTATTGGTTGGTTGGCGACTGCAAGGAACTCGAGCCCGAAGCCACCGACACCGACCGCTGGGCACTGGCTCACAATTATGTGGCCGTCACACCCACGCAACTCGACGTCACCGCCCGCGAACTGGTTGACGTGCTGAGAGAGGTGCTGTGAGACGGGCCGACGAGTTTACAGATAAGTATGTTCTGCATAATTTACAGTATTAAGGACAGAAAACAAAGAATCGTAAGAAACTGACAAACTCACTCGTCAACCAGTTAGCCCACCCCCATCAACCATCTTACCCATCACCCCGTCAACTAACTCCGCCAACGCGTAATATAAAGCAATGAGCAAACAGTCAATGAAATTCTTCATCATAGCCGGCGAGGCCAGTGGCGACCTGCACGCGGCCCACCTCATGCGTGCCATCAAGCAGCAATGCCCCGGTGCCGAATTCCGCTATTATGGTGGCGAACAGATGCAAGCCGAGGGCGGCACCCTCTTGTGCCACTATCGCCAACTGGCCTACATGGGATTTGTGCAAGTGGCCTTGCATCTGCGCACCATTCTGCGCGGCATGGCCCGTTGCAAACGCGAAATTGAGGCATGGCAGCCCGATGCGCTGATTTTGGTGGACTACCCGGGCTTTAACCTCAAAATGGCACGCTATGTCAAACAGCGCGCCATTTGTCCTGTGTTCTACTACATATCACCCAAAATATGGGCTTGGAAGGAGCACCGCATCAAGGCCATACGCCGCGATGTCGACCGCTTGTTCTCGATACTCCCCTTCGAGGTCGACTTTTTTGAGCGCAAGCACCATTATCCCATATCATATGTGGGCAATCCCACTGTGGACGAGGTGTCAGCCTACTGCCACACGCATGGCACCCCCGTGCCCGACGGCCGCACCATTGCCCTGCTGCCTGGCTCGCGCCGGCAGGAGATAACCGACAACCTCAGCCGCATGCTGTACGCTGTGCGCCCCTGGGCCTCGAGCCATCATATTGTGGTAGCCATGGCTCCGGGCGTCGAACCTGCATTTTATCAAGGCATCATGCACGCCGCAGGCATTGCTCCCGACAGTGTGAAACTGGTCAGCGGCCGCACCTACGAGCTGCTCTCGCATGCACAGGTCGCCCTCGTTACGAGCGGCACCGCCACACTCGAAACAGCACTGTTCCGTGTGCCGCAGGTGGTGTGTTACTACATGCGTTGCGGCTGGTTCATATCGCGTGTGCGCCCCTATTTCCTCAAGGTGCCCTACATCTCGTTGGTCAACCTTATAGCCGGACACGAAGTAGTGCCCGAGTTGGTGGCAGATGGCATGAATGTGACGGCTCTCCGTGCACATCTCACTCAGTTGTTGGACGATAAATCCCCTGTGCGCCAAGCCCAGCTGCAGGGATATGCCGATGTGGCAAAACGTCTCGGACAGCCAGGCGCGCCACAACGGGCTGCCGCCGAAATGCTCACACGCTTGGGCAAGTAAATATCTGTTGAATGATTGACGGGTTGACGAGTAAGCATGTCTTTTACTATTTATTGTGTTGAATACAAAAGGGAAAGGAAAGTGAGAACTTGACCAAGTTGCCCTCTAACCCATTACCCCCCTAACCCCATAACCCCCTAATATGTCATTAGCAAAATTTGAGAGCGAAGTAAAGCTCGTACCGCAAAATCAGGCAGTGGTGTTCAGCCGCTTTGCCGATCTCAACAATTTGGCCGCCATCAAGGAGGCATTGAGCAATCCCGAAGTGCAGCAACGCATCAGCCAGCAAGTGCCGGCCGACAAATTAGGCGATTTGCAAAAGTATGCCGAGGGCCTTACATTCGAGACCGATGCCCTGCACATCAGTTCGCCCATGGGCAATATCACCCTGCGCGTGGTAGAGCGCGAGGAGCCCAAGTGCATCAAGTTCGCCTCAGAAGGCTCGCCCGTGCAGCTCTATGTGTGGATACAACTGTTGCCGCATGGCGACATGGCCTGCAAACTGCGCGTCACCGTGGGCGCCGAGGTCAACTTCTTCATGAAGGGCATGGTAGCCAAACCCCTTCAGCAGGCGGCCGACGGACTGGCCAACATGCTCAGCGCCATTCGCTGAACACACGGGCGTGAATAAGGGCCTGACCGTGTCCTACCATAATAAGTTAACGGGGTAACAAGTTTACAGATTTACTACCCGTCAACCTGTTAACCCGTTAGCTTGTCCACTCATTTACCAATTTCGCCAAAGCGTAAAGTAATTATGAAAATAACAGTAGCCAACCCCATATACGATTCTGTGTTCAAATTCATGATGGAAGATGAACGCATAGCCCGCACCGTACTCTCGGCCTTGCTCAAAAAGGAGGTACTTACTGTTGAGATGCGGCGCCATGAGCACCCCAATGTCACACGTGACAATTTGTCGATGTTCAGAATAGATTTCGCCGCAAAGGTGCGCGAGAGCGACGGCTCTGAGCGCTTGATATTGATAGAGTTGCAAAAGACGTGGCTCAACACCGAAACCCTGCGTTTCCGCCGTTACCTGGCAGCCCAATACAATGCTGAGGAAAACATGCTGAAGGAAGAAGAGCAGCGATGCTACGCCATGCCCATGGTGGCCGTGTATCTGCTTGGCCACCGTGTGGGCGACATCGAAGAGCCCGTGGTGTACGTTAACCACAAGGCTTTTGACTATGATGGCCGCGAGGTGGCAAACTGCGACACTGATCCCTTTATCAACAGTCTCACACACGACAGCATTATTGTGCAGATACCTTTGCTGCATGGCAAAATCAACAACCGCCTCGACAAGGTGTTGAGCGTGTTCGACCAAACGTTGGTAGCGGACAAAAACCAGCACGTTATCAACCTTGACGGCAATTTGTACGAAGACGACCCCGACATGATGCACTTGCTCCACCGTTTGGGCCTTGCCACCATGAATGCCGATTTGCGGCAGGAGATGAACGACGAGGACGAATATTTCTCTGCCATCGAGGATCGTGACACTCTGCTGATGGAAGCAAAGGCAAAACTGTCGGATTTGGACGCACAGCTATCAGATGCCAATGCGCAGCTATCAGATGCCAATGCGCAGCTATCAGACGCCAATGCGCAGCTATCAGACGCCAATGCGCAGCTATCAGACGCCAATGCGCAAATACGTTCAATGGCGCAAGCAATGTACCACAATGGTGTGTCCTTGGAGGTAATAGCACAAAGTATGAACTGCCGCATTGACGAGTTGAAAGC
>OKUU01000569.1_pt1 | contig 11889 bp, 10 predicted proteins | sample 1606561 | NCBI WGS metagenome assembly OKUU01 (sample SAMEA3882506, study PRJEB24775) | human gut metagenome | biome: human-associated habitat; feature: intestine environment; material: feces | place: Netherlands | collected 2009/2010
CGGATAAATAAGTGTTAAACATGAATGCAAGAGCAGTTTATGCAGGAATTTTATTCACGATTTCTTCAAAACTTTGCCCTTGCTATGTCACAGCAATATAGTATACTATGAGTGTAGCAAGAAGTTGCTACACCCTTCCCATCAAATTCATCATAAACAGCTTTCCTAAGAGAAACAGCCTGCAATATCCCCTGCAGGCTGTTTTCTCGTTTACTGGCAAGACTGCTGCTTTTTTATCATAAATTTGCAGTAGTCTTTCTTTTTACTGGAAAATACTTTCTGATATTGGTAAAATAAAGGTTATAGTATTGTTAGTTATAATGGGGGGACTGAAAATGATCTTTTTGGCAATGATTCTGTTAGGCTGTCTGCTTGGCTTTGCCGGTGCAGGTGGTGCAGGCTTAACGATTACACTGCTTTCTGTAGGCTTTGGTGTGCCTATTCATACTGCGCTTGGCGTTGCGCTGGCTGCCATGTCGTTTACGATGCTTTCCGGTGCCGTAAGCCATTTTCGTGAAGGTGATGTACTGCTGCGCCTTGGGCTGATAACCGGCGGTGCCGGTATGCTGGGAGCGTTTGCCGGCGCACGTATTTCTGATGCCTTGCCGGGAGATATTTTATCAAAAATGACAGCAGCTCTGATGCTTGCTTCTTCTGTACTGCTTTACTTTATTCTTTTTCGTAAGGATATGTTGGACAGCTTTGTAGCAAAGCATGCATCGAAAGCAGAGGGCGCAAGCTTTTATGCACATGCGCTGACAATCGGTATAGTGACCGGCTTTTTGAGCGGAGCCTTCGGTATCGGTGCGACAGCTTTTATCCAGATAAGCCTGATGCTGTTTTTTGGTGTATCGCTTTATCATGCCATCGGTACAACGATGTTGGTTATTTTGCCGATTTCTGTTTCCGGCGGTTTAGGATATTTAGTCAATGGTCAGCTTGATTTTTATATTTTTCTTCAGACCTTGGGTGGTCTGACTATCGGCGCATATTTGGGTGCCAAGCTTACACGTCTGGCGTCGCGCAATACTTTGCGTTATATTGTTCTCAGTATGCCGACCATAGGCGGACTGATGCTTTTATTTAAGTAAAAAATAAGCCGTAAACGTGCTTTAGCGTTTATGGTTTACTTTTTTAGCATTATGGTTAACCTTGCAATAAAAGAAGGTTGACTAATCTTTTTATCACGTATATAATTAGTAAGTACACGAATTTATGATGGAGGCACTGTTGTGATTAGTATAAAGAATTTGAAGCATTACTATACAGATGCTGATGGCAATGAGGTAAGGGCACTGGACGGCGTAAGCTTGGAGATTAAGCAGGGCGAATTTGTTGCTGTTATCGGCGCTAACGGCAGCGGTAAATCTACGCTGGCACGTCATTTGAACGCTTTGCTGCTGCCGACTGACGGCACTGTGCTGGTAGATGGCATGGATACTGAAGATGAAAACAAAATGTGGGATATCCGCCAAAAGGTGGGCATGGTGTTCCAAAATCCCGACAACCAGATAGTTGCTGCGATTGTCGAAGAGGATGTGGCCTTCGGTCCGGAAAATATCGGCGTACCGGGACCGGAAATACCGCAGCGTGTAGCAGATTCATTAGCTGCTGTAGGCATGACGGAATACGCCAAGCATGCACCGCATCTTTTGAGCGGCGGCCAGAAGCAGCGTGTGGCTATAGCAGGTATTCTGGCGCTGCAGCCGGAATGCATTGTGCTGGACGAGCCTACAGCGATGCTCGACCCGCAGGGACGCAAGGAAATTGTGGGCACTGTACGCAAGCTTAATGAAGAAAAGAAGATGACCATAGTTTATATTACGCACTACATGGTTGAAGCCTTGGCTGCCGACCGCGTAGTTGTTATGGAAAAAGGTCATATCAGATTTATGGGTACTCCGCGTGAGGTTTTCAGCAGAGTGGATGAGCTGGAGGCCTTAGGACTGGAGGCTCCGCTGGCAGCGAAGGTAGCCAGTGAGCTGCGCAAAAGCGGTGTAAAGCTGCCGCAGGATATTATTACAGATGAGGAGCTGGCGCAGGCATTATGTCAATAAAACTTTCTAATATATATCATACATATTCCAAGGGGACTCCGTTTGAACGCCTGGCGCTCAATGATGTGTCGCTGGAGATTGCCAAGGGCGAAATAGTCGCTATTATAGGACACACCGGCAGCGGTAAATCTACATTAGTACAGCATTTGAACGGCTTGCTGAAGCCGGATAAGGGCAGCGCAAGCATTGAAGGCATTGATATTACTGCCAAGGGGGCAGAGGCCAAGACTGCACGCCAGCAGGTTGGCATGGTATTTCAGTATCCTGAGCATCAGCTGTTTGCGGAAACTGTTTTTGAAGATATTGCCTTCGGTCCGCGCAATAAAGGCTTTGCCGAGGACGAGGTAGAAAAGCAGGTGCGTGAGGCTATGGCCTTCGTCGGCTTGGATTATGATACCTATGCGCAGCGCTCTCCCTTTCAGCTGAGTGGCGGCCAGATGCGCCGTGTAGCTATTGCCGGCGTAGTTGCGATGAATCCGGATTATCTGGTATTGGACGAGCCTTCCGCAGGCCTGGACCCACGCAGCCGTAATGCAGTATTCAAGGAAATCATGTCGCTGCACAAAAGCCGTGGCATTGCCATTGTGCTGGTAACGCACAGCATGGAGGAGGCAGTAAAATATGCTGACCGCCTGCTGGTTATCAACGCCGGCAGGGTGCTGTTCGACGGCACTCCCGCAGATATTTTCAAGCAGCATGCCGATGAGCTGGTCAAGGTTGGCGTAGATGTGCCGCAGGTTTACAAGCTGGCGGATTTGCTGCGTAAAAACGGCCTGGCAGTGAAAGAGAATATTAAAGACGATATGAGCCTGGTTAAGGCGATTAAGCAAGCAAAGGGGTGGAAATAATGCTGACAGATATAACCTTAGGACAATATTTCCCCGGTAACTCCTTTATCCATAAGCTTGATCCGCGTACTAAGCTGTTGGCTACCTTGATTTATATTATTGCTATTTTCTTTGCGGTAACGCCGTTGGCTTATGGCATTCTGACTGCCTTTGCCGCTGTGGTAATTCTTATTTCAAGAGTACCGTGGATGTTGGTCTTTAAATCCTTGAAGCCTATCTGGATTATCGTTATTCTTACGATGCTGATTCATATGTTTACAGCTCCCGGTGAGCATATTGTCTTTACCTGGAAGTTTTTGAGCGTAACTGCCGAAGGTATCGACATGGGCGTAAAGATGGCTGTACGCCTGATTCTGCTGCTGCTGTTTTCTTCGGTGCTGACCTTTACGACATCGCCGATTGTACTGACAGACGGTATTGAAAATCTGCTGCGTCCGTTCAAAAAGCTGGGTGTTCCGGCGCATGAGCTGGCTATGATGATGACCATTGCTTTGCGCTTTATTCCTACATTATTGGATGAAACAGACCGCATTATGAAGGCACAGACCTCTCGCGGAGCTGATTTTGCCAGCGGCAATATCTTCCAGAGAATGAAAAATATGCTGCCTTTGCTGGTGCCGCTGTTTATCAGTGCCTTCCGCCGTGCCGATGAGTTGGCTGTGGCTATGGAAGCACGTTGCTATCGCGGCGGTGAAGGACGTACACGCATGCATGAACTGGTATATGCCGGCCGTGATTATCTGGCCTTTGCTTTGATTATTATACTGGCGGTTGGCCTCGCAGTATTGCGCTGGGGGAACGTATGCGTACAATAAAGCTGGTTGTAGCCTATGACGGCAGTGCCTATCACGGCTTTCAGAAGCAGAAAAATGTACAGACGGTGCAAAATGTTCTGGAAGATGCATTGGCCATGCTGTGCGGCGAGCCTGTAGTAACCGCAGGCAGCGGGCGCACGGATGCCGGGGTACATGCTTTGGCACAGACGGTGACCTTTACTACGAATGGTCGCATTCCCTGTGCTAATCTGGTGCGTGCGGCGGCAAGCCTGCTGCCGGACGATATCGTGGTAGTGAGCGCCGAGGAGATGCCGGAGGGCTTCCATGCGCGCTTCAGTGCACAGTGGAAAACGTATCATTACAAGCTGCTTGTCAATGAGCACGTAAATCCCTTTATGGTGCGTTACGCCTGGCAGCTGCGTCAGCAGCTTGATGTGAAGGCTATGAACGAAGCGGCGGAGCTGCTGCTGGGAACGCATGATTTCAGTTCTTTCCGAAGCAGCGGCAGTGTTGATACTTCGCCGATAAAAACAATTTATGCTGCCAAGTGGCAGCAGCAGGGAGAAGAGATTCTTTTCCGCATCAGCGGTGACGGCTTTTTGTATCACATGGTACGCAACATAGTCTGGTCCCTGGTACAGGTGGGAATGGGCAAGCGTACGGTGCAGGATTTTGCCGCCGAGCTGACGGCACAGCGCTGTGAATTCCTGAACGAGCCTGCTCCGGCACAGGGGTTATACCTGGCGGAGGTCGGGTATCGGGAGTATCCGCAGCTTTAAGGGAAAAACTCTTGGAAAATGCTAAAATTTTAACAAAAATACTTGACTTAAACTCTTAAGTTGCGTATAATATATCTACGTGATTTTCCGCTTGATTTCACTAGCCCCGAAATACGGTGAGAAGATCGCAACGAACTGTATATTTGGAAAATATCTAGGAGGGACACAAGCGATGAAATCTTTTATGGCTAATCCGTCTAACATCGAACACAAATGGTACGTTGTTGACGCAGCTGATAAAACTCTGGGCCGCCTGGCTGCAGAGGTTGCAAAAGTCCTGCGCGGTAAACACAAACCGACCTTTACCCCGCACATGGACACCGGTGATCACGTAATCATTATCAATGCAGATAAGGTTGTTCTGACCGGCAAAAAACTGACTCACAAAATCTATTTCCGTCATTCCGGTTATCTCGGCGGCGACAGCTATGTAAAAGCTGGCGACATGCTGAAGAAAAACCCTGTAAGAATGGTAGAGCTCGCTGTTAAAGGCATGATTCCGCACAACAGCCTCGGCGCTCAAATTTTCTCCAAACTTCATGTATATGCTGGCAGCGAACATCCGCATGCAGCTCAAAAACCTGAAGTAATGGAAATCAACGTTAGATAATATCCGGGAGGGAACAAATAAATGGCAGTAGTTACTTATAACGCAACTGGTCGGCGTAAATCTTCTGTTGCTCGCGTTCGCCTGGTTCCGGGTGAAGGCAACATCGTTATCAACGACCGTGAATTGAACAAATACTTTGGTCTGAAAACCTTAGAGCTGATTGTTAACCAACCGCTCGAAGTTACCGAAACCAAAGGCAAATATGACGTACTCGTTAACGTAAACGGCGGCGGCATTTCCGGCCAAGCTGGTGCTATCCGTCACGGCATTGCTCGCGCTCTGCTGAAAGTTGACGCTGAATTCCGTCCTGCTCTGAAAAAAGCAGGCTTCCTGACTCGCGACCCGCGCGAAAAAGAACGTCGTAAATACGGCTTGAAGAAAGCTCGTAAAGCTAGCCAGTTCTCCAAACGTTAATTTTTGGTTTACTGTCAAGCACCAATCACAAACACAAATCGCACAAATTACTCCGCAACTGTTTCTGTTGCGGAGTTTTTGTATTGTCTGTGTTGTTTGGTTTCTATCTGTAAAACACCTTTTGGGCTGGCATTTTGTTATTGCAATCAAAGCCGGTGAGAATAGCACAGCTTATGATGCTTTAATTACGGTATTTCCAAGGAATTTACGGTTTATGAATGTAAGTTGCCTCATCAAACAGTATAATCAGATATTTTGGAATTGTGCTTTACTCTAATGTAAATAAATTTACAGAAAGAAACACTTGTAATTATTTTTGCGCAAAAATGTATGTTATGCTTGTCAAAAACCTATGAAACATATATACTATAACAAATCGATCTATTTTCGGACTGAAATAGTATATATGTTTTGAAAGGGGTATTGTTTTGTTTACAAGTATGTTTTTTTATTTATTCATCTGCCTGTTGCTTTTTGGCATTGGTGACGTTTTAGGCGTTGCGACAAAAGCAAAGGTATCTGCTGTATTTGTCAGCCTGATGCTTTTCCTGGTTGGTTTTATGACAGGGGTTCTGCCGCCGGATATTATTAAGCTGGCCGGTCTTACCGACATCGGCAAATGGTCTTTGATTTTCGTAGTATTCAGCATGGGTACCAGCCTGAATATTAAGCAGCTGATTGCTGAATGGCGTACAGTTGCAGTCGCTGTTTTATCCATGATTGTTTTGATTGTCGGCAGCGTTGTGCTGATTCCCGTAATCGGTTATCAGGAAACTATTGTCAGCATTCCTATTATCAACGGCGGTATCGTTGCTACTCAGATTATGACCAGCGCTGCTATGGATAAAGGCTTTGCTATGGCTGCTGCTTTGGGTACTGTGCTGTACGCTGTACAAAAATTCTTTGGTACTCCTGTTGCTTCTTACTTTGGGCTGCGTGCTGCTAAGGAAGCATTGGCGGAATTCCGTCGTACCGGCGTCAATCCTTATGCACCGAAGGAAGAGGTGCATGGCGGTGCAGCTCCAGAGGAAACCTTCTTTGAAAAACACAAAAAATTCTACGGTCCTTTTGCTTCACTGACTATTGCAGCCTTATTCAGCTGGCTGGCATTTGTTATCGGTAAATATACCGGTCTGAGCGCTACCATCTGGGCTTTGATTTTAGGTGCCTTAATGGGCAGCACCGGCCTTGTTCCGCCGAAAATCCTGGATTATGCAAAATCCTCCGGTATCTTTAACGTTGGTGTATTTGCGGTAATTATTCCTTCTCTGGCAAAAATTAAAGTCAGTGATTTGCTTGTACTGAGCTTTAATACCATTATGGTATTTATCGTAGTATTTGTTGTACTCTTCCTGTTCTTCTACATTCTGCCGCTCTGGAAAATCCTGGGCAACAGAAACCTGGCTATGGGTGTAGCTGTAATGCAGCTTTTGGGCTTCCCGGCAACCTATCTTGTAGCAAACGAAATTGCGATTGCTACAGGTGAAACGGAAGAGGAAAGGCAGGTTGTCAACGATGCTATTATGCCGAAATATCTTGTAGGCGGTTTTGCTACCGTTACTACCTTCTCGGTAATTACTGCCGGTATTTTAGAGAAATTCCTGTAAGTTGGTAAAGGAGAATAGCAATGAAATTTGATGCACAAAATTATCCGTATGCTTCTAAACGTAGTGTTGTTTATGCTAAAAACGGTATGGTATGCGTAGGTAATCCTACCGCTGCTTCCGCAGGCCTGCAAACCTTGCTTAAGGGCGGTAACGCAATTGATGCTGCTATTACTGTTGCAACCTGCCAGCCTGTAGTTGAGCCTACCGGCAATGGCTTGGGCAGTGACTGCTTTGCACTTATCTGGTATAAGGGTAAGCTGTATGGCATTAACGGCAGCGGTCCGGCGCCGATGGCTGCTTCTATCGCAGCCCTGAAGGAACGTGGCTTTGATAAAATTCCTCCCTATGGTGTTGAGCCGATTAACGTTCCGGGTGCTGTAGGCGCATGGATGGAAATTCATAAAAAGTTTGGCAAGCTGCCTATCAAAACTGTCATGGAGCCTTCCATTAACTATGCCGAAAACGGCTATCCTGTTTCTCCGAACATGAGCCGCCTGTGGGAAGAGGCTGACGGCTTCTATACCAAATATAAAGACAGACCGGAATTCAAAGGCTGGTTTGATACTTTTGAGCCTAACGGACATTGGCTGCAGCCGGGCGAAGTATTCAAGAATCCCGATATGGCTAAAAGCCTGCGCCTGATTGCCGAAACCTATGGCGATGCTTTCTATAAAGGTGAGCTGGCAGATAAGATTGATGCTTTTATGCAAGAACATAACGGCTTCCTGCGCAAGAGCGACCTCGAAGCCTACAAGCCGGAATGGGTTGAACCGCTGAGCGTCAACTATCGCGGTTATGATATCTGGGAGCTGCCTCCTAACGGTCATGGTATTACCGTACTTATGGCGCTGAATATTCTTAAGGGCTATAACTTTACCGAACGCGATACTGTAGAAACAATGCACAAGCAAATCGAAGCTATGAAGCTGAGCTTTGTTGATACTAAAGAATATGTTGCCGAGCCTTCCTACATGAAGGTTACTGCCGAGCAGCTTTTGAGCGAGCGCTATGCCGCAGACCGCCGTGCGCTGATTAATGATAAAGCGCTGGAACCGGTTGTAGGTGACCCGCGCTACAGCAGCACTGTTTACTTCTGCACCGCTGATGCCGAAGGTAATATGGTCAGCATGATTCAGAGCAACTATCGTGGCTTCGGCAGCGGTATCGTTGTTCCCGGTACTTCTATTTCCTTTAATGACCGTGCCGAGAACTTCTCCTTTGATGAAAATCATCCGAATGCACTGCAGGGTGGCAAGCGTCCGTACCATACCATTATTCCTGCCTTCATGACCAAAGATGGTCAGGCTGTGAGTGCCTTTGGTATTATGGGTGGCTTTATGCAGCCGCAGGCTCATGTTCAGGTTGCTATGAACATGATTGATTTCGGCCTGAATCCGCAGCAGGCACTGGATGCACCGAGATGGCAGTGGATTGGCGGCAAAACTGTAGAAGTGGAACAGGATACTCCTAATCACATTATCCGTCAGCTGCAGCGTATGGGCCATAATGTTGTGGTTCAGCCCGACCCGTATCATATGGGCCGCGGACAGATTATTATCCGCGATGAGGATGGCGTGCTGTGCGGTGCAACCGAAAAGCGTACAGACGGACAGATTGCCTGCTTCTGATTTAACCGCAGCTTAATAAAAAATATTTCCCCGGTATTGCGTGTTTGCGCGATATCGGGGATTTTTGCAATGCTGAAAAAAGATAAGCCTACCGATATCTGTGGTAAAAGAAGAAGCTCTTTAAATTTTGCAATATCTTTGTGAAAAACAAAAATAAAAAAAGGATTTTGGATATACTTGCAAGAATTAATAATAGTTACGAAGCTGTGTGAAGGAGTGAAAGCATATGATAGTAGGCGTAGGCTGTGATATTATTGAAATAGAACGTATTGCCCGGGCAATAAAGCGTGAATCTTTTATCCGGCGAGTGTTTACTGCTGAGGAAGCTGCCTATTGTCAAAGAAGAGGACAGCAGGCGGCAGCAAGCTTTGCAGCACGCTTTGCTGCTAAAGAAGCGGTGCTGAAAGCATTGGGAACCGGTCTGCGCGAAGGCTCGCTGCAGGAAATAGCCGTAGACAACGATGTGCTGGGAAAGCCTTTGGTACAGCTTAGCGGCCATTTTGCAATGCTGGCAAAACAGCTTGGCGTAAAAAATATACAAATCAGCTTAAGCCATAGCAGAGAACTTGCTACGGCGTATGTAATAATGGAGGATGGAAAATGAAATTAGTAAACGTACAGGAAATGAAACAGCTTGATCAACTGGCGACAGCGGAATATGCTGTACCGGGAATCTTATTGATGGATAATGCAGCGCAGGCTGTTGCCGATGCTGTTAATGATAGCTTAGATGAGCTGGATGGCGAAAGCGTAGTTGTTTTTTGCGGTGGCGGCAATAATGGCGGCGATGGCTTCGGTGCTGCCCGTTGGCTGCAAAATTACGGTGCGAGAGTGCGCGTTTTTGTTGTAGGCAAGGCGCTCGAGGCTGTGACAGGTGATGCTGCGGCAGAGCTGGCAATGCTGCAAAAAACTGATGCTAAGGTAGAGGCTATTGCCGGCGAGGATGACTGGGTAGTAGCTGAGCTTGCTGCCGCGAAGGCTGATATTTTGGTTGATGCTTTAGCAGGAACCGGCTTTCATGGCGAGCTTGAGGGCGACTTGCTGCGTGCCTGCAGACTGATGAATGACAGCGAAAAATATATTGTAGCAGTTGACGTACCGACAGGTGTAAATGCAGACAACGGTGCTGTTGCAGAAAATGCGGTACGTGCGGATAAAACCGTGACGATGGCTTTGTTGAAAACCGGCCTTTTGCTCTATCCCGGCCGTGAATATTGCGGTGACATTGAGCTGGCAGATATCGGTATGCCTGCAAAAATGGTAGAGGAATGTGCCAGCAAAAAATATCGTCTGACAGACGATATTGTGCGCGAGCTGCTGCCGCTGCGTAAAGCATATGCGCATAAGGGCGATGCAGGACGTGCTGTTATCTGTGCCGGCAGCCCCGGCTTTACCGGTGCAGCTGCTTTGAGCAGCTACGCCGCAGTTAAGGCAGGTGCAGGCCTTGTAGCTCTTTATACTCCGCTCAGCAGCCGTGATGTGCTTGCAGGCAAGCTCACGGAGGTTATGGTGCACGGCTTGCTGGAGCGTATGCCCGGTATCCTTGGCGGCGGCGCAACAGGCGATGTAGTTAAAAATGCTAATGCTGCCGATGTACTGGCAATCGGCCCCGGCTTAGGCACAAGCGAAAGCACACAGCAGGTGGTGCGTGATATTCTGCTGCAGGTGCAGACACCTGTTGTTATTGACGCGGATGCATTGACAGCATTACAGGGACATACGGAAATTCTTACACAGATGCAGGCAGCCAAGGTGCTGACTCCGCATCCGGGTGAAATGGCACGTCTTATCGGTAAAGAAATCAGCGAAATTAATGCTGACCGTATTAATATTGCCGCACAATATGCTCAGGAATGGAATGCTGTGCTGGTGCTCAAGGGAGCACCTACCGTTATTGCCTGCCCGGATGGCACTGTTTATGTCAACAGCACAGGCTCCAGTGCTTTGGCTACAGGTGGCAGCGGTGATGTGCTGACAGGTATCATTGCCGGTTTGGCAGCGCAGGAGATTACTCTGCAGGAGGCTGCTGTGTGCGGTGTTTATCTGCACGGAAAGGCTGCGGATATCAGCGGTATTGATATCGGGCTGGCAGCAGGCGAGCTGGCGCAGTTTTTGCCGGAGGCTCGCTGTGAGGTTTTGAAGGGTAATTAATGCTTTACCGGTAATTTTGTTTACAGACTTCTGTAATTAGTGTTAAAATAAATTGTTGAAGTAAAATCTTCGGTAAGAGTATGTAAGTTTGCGAGGTGGAACTATTGCGCAAGATTTTCCTGCTGACGCTGCTGGCCTGCTGTATGCTTTTAGGCGCGGTTGCTCAGGCGGCGCAGATAACAGATGTAAAATGGGGTGTCAATAAAGCAGACGTTCTGCGTATTGTTGTTGATGTAACGGATACTGCAGGCTATGCTGTTGATATGGAAGGTGATACGCTGAATCTGACGGTGAATGCTGATAAGGGAGCGCAGGTGCCGCATAGTAAGGCTGTCAAAAGCTCTTTGGCTGATTCCTTGAAAATTGTGGATAAAGGCAGCTATACGGTGGTGCGTGTACCGTTGAAACAGCGCCTGCTGGAAAAAAGCTATAAGGCTTTCGTCTTAAAGAAGGATCCTGCAACAGGCCGTCCCTTCCGTGTAGTGCTTGATGTTACGCTGCGCCAGGCTTCCTACAGCGGTTCCGGTACTGCAACCACCGTTGTAAGCAACAGACCGGTAGTAAGCAACCGTCCAACAAAAAATAACAGCAGTATCAAGAAAAATACCGTTATAAAAACGAGTACCGCAGCGGATAAGAAAGCGGATAAAAAGAAGAGCAGCAGTAAAAAGAAAACCGATAGCAAGAAGGTTGACAATAAGAAAAATACTGCAGTTGCCAAAACAGAAACAACAGTAAATAAACCGGTCAATAAATCCGACGCTGATAAGCTTGCGGTAATCAAAGGAAACGGCAGGTTCCGTACAAGCGGCGGTCTTGATGGAAAAATTATTACCTTAGATGCAGGCCATGGCGGCAGCGACCCGGGCGCTATCGGCAGTGACGGCACCAAAGAAAAAAATATCACCCTGGCTATTACAAAAATAGTTAAGGAAATTCTGGAAGATAAGGGTGCCAAGGTTTATATGACGCGTACTACCGATGTTGATGTATTCGGACCTAATGCCAGTGATGCAGAG
>OKUU01000588.1_pt1 | contig 11586 bp, 10 predicted proteins | sample 1606561 | NCBI WGS metagenome assembly OKUU01 (sample SAMEA3882506, study PRJEB24775) | human gut metagenome | biome: human-associated habitat; feature: intestine environment; material: feces | place: Netherlands | collected 2009/2010
TGGCGGTTCTTAATATTTTCTTTGACTTCTTCCACGTGTTCGCGGATGAATTTCGTATCTAACATGGTAATTTCTTCCTTCCTCAGTAAATATGCTTTTATACCCCTCGTATTATAGCCTTATAAGCCTTTTTGTTCAATACCGCTGAACAAATACCCCATGTGATTCGTAGAATTGAGCAGGACCAGGCGCCATACGCCGTCCTGACATTCCAAGACGTTGATGCACGTATTATCCTGTTTGATCTGCCAGAAATGGCTCATATCCAGGCCCAGGACATCGCAGATGATGGCCTTGTTGACGGCGTCATGAGCTGCGACGAGGACCGTCTTGCCGTCGTACTTCCGGACGTAATCGTCAAAGGCGGCGCGGGCGCGGACGCGGACATCTTCCAGGGATTCACCGCCCTGACCGGGCATGGTCACCGTATGAGGCTGTGTATGCCAGCGGTGGAATTCTTCAGGATACTTGGCTTCGATTTCATCAGCCAGCTTCCCTTCCCAATCGCCGTGGTTGATTTCCAGGAGCCTGTCGTCCTTGAGGACCGGCAGGCCGTGGAGGTCCGCACAGAAAGAGCAGGTCATGTACGACCGTTCGAGGGGGCTGGAAATGGCTACGTCGATGGGCGTATCCTTCAGGCCTTCGGCGACCATATGGCCCTGGCGGAGGCCCCGTTCGCTCAGGTGCGTGTCTTCCTGACCCTGGTAACGGCCTTCAATATTCCATTGTGTTTCGCCGTGGCGAATGAGTATGATGCGTACCATAATTTCCCCCTGTTAGTGAATATCGCAGTGAATGAGCTTCATATCGAGGATGCCGTTGATCGAGCGGAGCTTGACCATGATGTCGTTGGGGATGTCATCCTGGACGGCAATGGCCATGATGTTGTTGCCCGATTTGGTCATGCGGCCGACCTGCATGCCCATGATGTTGATATGGGCCTGGCCGAGGATGGTCGAAATCTGACCGATCATGTTCGGCTGGTCGACGTGCGGTACCAGGAGCAGGTAGCCTTCGGGCGTGAAGTCGACGCGGTATTCATCGATCTGGACGATCTTGGCTTCCGTCCCGTTGAACAAGACGCCGACAATGGCGTGTTCGCCCTTATTGGTGCGGACCCGGACAGTGACGGAGTTGACGAAATAGCCATTGGACTGGCTGTTGATTTCTTTGATGGCAATGTGGCGCGTCTTGGCGACTTCGGCGGCATTGACGTAGTTGACCGATTCCTGGAGGATCGGATTGAGGGCCCCTTTGAGGACGGCCGTCGTCAACAGGCGCGTTTCCGTATCGGCCAGTTCGCCCGTGTATTCGACTTCGATTTCCTTCATCGGCGCATCGGCCAGGTAAACAGCCAGGTTGCCCATGCGTTCCATGAGGTCGAAATAAGGATGGATGACATTGTAGACATTGGGCGGTACGGGAGCCATGTTGACGGCCGTAGCGACGGGTTCGCCTTTCAGGGCTTCCATGACGCCTTCGGCGACGTCGACGGAAACGCCGATCTGAGCTTCGACAGTCGAAGCGCCGAGGTGCGGCGTAATGACGACGTTATCCATGCCCAGGAAGGGGTTGATGTCCTTGGTCAGCGGTTCCGTCGGGAAGACGTCGATAGCGGCGCCGGCGACGTGGCCGCTCTTGAGGGCTTCAGCCAGTGCATAAATATCGAGGACCGCCCCGCGGGATACGTTGATGACCCGGACGCCGTCTTTCATCTTGGCGATTTCTTCCTTGCCGATGAGGCCCCGCGTTTCTTTGGTCAGCGGCGTATGCATGGTAATGTAGTCCGACCGCTTGAGGAGCGTATCCAAGTCGACTTGTTCGACGCCGAGCTGTTTGAACCGTTCTTCCGGGATGTACGGGTCATAGCCGATGGTCTTCATTTCCATAGCCTGCATGCGTTTGGCAATGCGCGAACCGATGCGGCCGACGCCGATGATACCGATGGTCTTGTTCTGGAGCTGGATGCCCGTAAAGGTCTTGCGGTCCCAGTTGCCGGCCATGAGCGAATTGTGGGCCTGCGGGATGTGGCGGGTAATGGCCATGATCATGGCGCAGGTATGTTCCGTAGCGGCCAGGGTGTTGGACGTCGGCGTATTGACGACGACGATGCCCCGTGCTGTCGCACTCTTCAAGTCGATGCTGTCGACGCCGACACCGGCACGGCCGATGACCTTCAATTTCGTAGCCGCTTCGATGACCTTTTCCGTGACGTGGGTCATGGAACGGGTAATGAGGCCGTCGTATTCGCCGATGCAGTCGATGAGGCCCTGTTCATCGAGGTTCTTCTTCACATCTACTTCATAACCATTTTCGCGTAAGAGATCTACGCCTTTCATCGATACGTCATCGCTGACTAAAATCTTCATTTTCTTCTCCCCCTATGTAATACATTAATGTTTTTTCTGGAACGCTTTCATGAAATCGGCCAGAGCCTGGCAACCTTCTTCGGTAACGGCATTGTAAATCGATGCCCGGCAGCCGCCGATGGAACGGTGCCCCTTGACACCGATGAGGTCGTGATCAGCCGCTTCAGCGACGAACTGGGCTTCCAGTTCCTTTGTCGGCAGGTTGAAGGTGACATTCATGAGGCTGCGCGAATCTACGCGGGCATGGCCGCGGTAGAAGCCGTTGCTGTCGTCGATGACACCGTAGACGATAGCCGCTTTCTTCTTATTTCGTTCATGCATGGCAGCCAGTCCGCCGTTATCGTCGAGCCAGTGGGCCACTTTATTGACGAAATAAATGTTGAAGACCGGCGGCGTATTGTACGTCGAATCGTGGTCGACATAAGTCTTGTACTGCAGCATGAGCGGCAAATCACGGCAGACCTTCTTCAGCAAGTCGTCCTTGATGATGGCCACGACGACGCCGGCCGGGCCGACATTCTTCTGGACGCCGGCATAGATGAAATCGAAATTCTTCACATCGACCGGGCGGCTGAGGAAATCGCTGGACATATCACAGAACAAGGGAACGTCGAAAGACGGGAAATCATGCCATTCCGTCCCATGGATGGTATTGTTCGATGTCATGTAAATATAGTCCGTGTCGGGCTTGACGACAAAACTGTCTGCCTTGGGGATGTACGTAAAGCCATCGGCCTTGCTCGAAGCGACTTCATACGTTTCCCCGTAGAAGGAAGCGGCTTCCATGGCCTTATTGGACCATACCCCAGTATTCAGATAACCGCCGCGTTTCTTGAGGAAATTTGCTGCATGCATGACGAACTGCACGCTGCCGCCGCCCTGGATGAAGACGATGTGGTAGTCGTCGGGAACGGCCATGAGCTTCTTCAGCGTCGCTACCGTGTCATCCTGCATTTCCTGATAGGCAGCACTGCGATGACTGATTTCGACGATGCTCATTCCTGTGTGATTGAAATCGAGGAATTCATCCTGAACTTCCTTGAGGACTTCCAAAGGCATTGCCGATGGACCTGCATTGAAATTGTACACTCTCTTCATATTTCCACCTCTTACTGCGCGAAGACCGCAGGGAAAGTCTTCTGCCATACCAATAAAAAAACTCCCGTCCCATCAAAGGGACGAGAGTCGATATTCCCGCGTTGCCACCCAACTTGCCTTTCGGCCAACTTGTACCGCTATATCGGGCGTACCCGTCAAATTCATCATTTGCAGCTCCAGAGCGGAACGCCTTACAGCCCTGCTGCCTCGCACCACCCGGCAGTTCTCTGAAAGGACCCATAATTTGCTTCTCCTTCATCGCCTTCTGTAAAATTACGTTTATTATAAACACAAACGCCCTGCCTGTCAAGACAAATTTTAACAGGATCATCCCCCAACAGCCGTAGGGGCGTGCTCGTAGCGGATAAACCAGCCCCATCATCCTGCCACGGGCTATCTACTATCAGTCTCCAGCGGGTCGCCCACGCGGCGACCCCTACAATCCGGATTGCCCATTTCCCAAAAGCCAGCGTCAGCCAGTGGCACGACTCATTGGCTTTTCCCAATTTTCCAGAGATTGCATAGAGTCTGATGCCGTCTCTGGGGGCAGTTGGATTGCGTCAGATTGCCCCATTTCTCAAGGAAGACGCCCGCAAGGCGTAGCAGAGCTACGTCGAGGAGCGGCTGACGAAGAGAAACGGGGCAAGATGATGCAAGACGGCTGTCGCCAGAGGCGAAATCAGACTCTAATTACATTTACTCCAGCCGCAGTTTTTGCAGGTGTTGCAGCCGCCTTCAAAGACTAAGGGTTCGCCGCACTGGGGGCAGAGCATGCTTTCGGCTGTGACCTTCTTTTCGGCTTTCGGCCGGACCGGCGTCTTTTTGACTGGCGTATGGCCGCTGGCGACGGATGCCGTCTGGTGCAGTTCTTCCTGGACTTCATCGAACATTTCCAGCAGGGCGTTGCCGACCGTCATGGGGCAGCACGAACCGCGGCTGGTATCGCCGCGCGTCGCCCGGCGCACCGAATAGGACGGGCAGTTGCCCGTCGAATTAAGCTGGTCGACGATGGTATAGATATCGATGCCGGCGCGGGCACTGATGGAAATCATACGCGACAAGCCGATCATGAAGTTGTTGCAGCCGCCTGTCGAGCCCTTGCTGAGGTACGTTTCCAGGAGAGCCCCTGTCTGGGGATCGAAGAAAGCCATGCAGTGCAGGCTGCCGCAGCCCGTGATGAGCTTGCGTTTCTTGCCGATGACGTTGTCGTCGATGCTGACGATTTCACCGCGTTCCAGGCCTTCACCAGCCGTAGGTACGCGTTTTTCTTCTTCATGGGTCGTCAGGATACCGGCCCGCTTGCAGCCGTCGCGGAACAGGGTCAGGCCCTTACAGCCCTTTTCATAGGCCAAGAGGTAGAGGTCTTCCGTATCTTCGACAGTAAAGCTGTTGGGCACGTTGACTGTCGAGCTGATGGACGCATCGATGTGCTGCTGCCAGGCTGCCTGCATTTCGACGCGTTCATGATAATCCAGGGTCAGGGCCGTGACGAAGTATTCCGGAAGCTGGCCGTCATCTTTGATGTGGTGCTTCTTCATATAGCGTTCGACAATAGGCGTATAGACCTTATAATAGACGTCCGTCCCGTGGAGGGATTCCGTCTTGCGTTCATAGAAGTTCGCATAAATCGGTTCGATGCCGCCGGAAATGCCGAGCATCGTCGACAGAGTCCCCGTCGGGGCGATGGTCAGGAGCTGGGAATTGCGCAGGCCGTATTCCTTGACCAGTTTGGCCGTTGCTTCCGTCGTGTTGGCCTTGAAATAAGGCGTACTCATGATTTCATCGATATGGCATTTTTCGAAGGCACCGCGCTGATGAGCCAGTTCTGCCGACGCAGCGATAGCCGTATCGGCCATGGCAAAGCCGATGTCATGACAGAAGGCGACGGCGTCTGTGCTGCCATAAGTCAGGCCCATCTGGATGAGCATGTCGCCGAGGCCCATGATGCCCAGGCCGATCTGGCGCCAGGCTTTGACGCTTTCCCGCTGTTCTTCCAAGGGATGCAGGGGCAGGCCTTCTTCGAGGACATCATTCAGGGCCCGGACGGCAATGCGGACGCAGCGCTTGAATTCATCGAAATCGAAGGTAGCGTTCGGCGTAAAGAGATCGTTGACGAAGTTGGCCAGGTTCATGCTGCCCAAGAGACAGGAGCCACCGGCCGGCAACGGTTCTTCGGCGCAGGGATTGACGCCGGCAAAGGAAAATTCCGGCGTGTGGGCCAGGAGGTTCCACGATTTGATGCGGTCCCAGAACAGGGCGCCCGGTTCGGCATAGTCCCAGTTCGTTTCTGCGACCAGGCGGAAGACGTCGGCTGCATTGACCAGGCTTTCAATGACCTGCCCCGTTTCCTGTCGCTTGAAATGGAGGCGGAACTGTTTGTGTTCCTTGACGGCTTCCATGAATTCATTACTCAGGCGGATGGAAATATTGGCCTTAGTCACCTTATTGAGGTCCGTCTTGAGCTTGATGAAATCCAGGACATCAGGATGGGCACAGTCGATGGAAATCATCAAGGCCCCGCGGCGGCCGTTCTGGCCGATCAGTTCCGTGACCAGGGAATAGAGGGTCATAAAGGAAATGGAACCGCTCGTTTCTTTGGCCGCATTATTGATGCGCGCCCCTTTCGGGCTCAAGCGGGAAATATCGATGCCGCAGCCACCGCCATAGCTGTAGGTCCGGGCCAATTTCCCGGCCCGGTCGAAGATGCTTTCGATGCTGTCTTCCGGCGGCGTCATGACGTAACAGTTGGACAAGGTAATCTTCTTGCCTTCATATTCCAGTCCCCGGTTGGCCAGGATGCGGCCGCCAAAGAGAAATTTCTTGGTTTTGATCAAATCGGCAACTTCTTCATCGCCGCCACTGATGCGGCCGACCCAATGGTCAAAGGTTTCGCCGTTATCGCAATATTTATTCTTCCAGATATCCAGGCCGAGCTGATTCTCTGCACCGAGCCATTCTTGTTCGTTCATAATCTTCCTCCTCCACTGCGCATAGCAAACGCATGACCGCCGTCTACTACATGTAGTAGACGGCGGTCATTTACTATACTAATAATAGCAGGATGGCGGGAAATAGTCAAGTATCGGAAATGCATAGTCCGACGCCTTCCTAGTCATTGAGGACATCCTTTTCTATGAAACGGCTGACGACGCGCAGGTATTCGCTGCGGTCTGTTTCAATGCCGACGGCATGAGGAGAGTCGGCAAAAATATAGAGTTCTTTTTTCGGGCTCGTACAATTATCATAGAGGCTCTTTGCCGTCTTGACCGGCACCAGGGCATCGTCGCTGCCGTGAAGGAAGAGGACAGGCATCTTCATTCGCTTCACAGCCTGCGCCGGTTCCAGGGAAGACACGGTCTTGTGGGTATGGTAGAACATGGCAGCCTGGAAGAAGGGGTCCAGGAGGTCATAACTCCAGATAGCCCGCTTATCCCCTGAAGCCTGCCACAATTTCTCCCGTCCCAGGGAGATGATATTGCCATAAGAGCTATCGGCGACGACAAAGGACAGGTTCTTGCCGTATTCACTGCCTGCATACAACAGGGCCATGGCCGCTCCGAGGGAGACGCCGTGCAGGCCGATGCTCATCTGTTCATCGCGGTTGCGCAGCCACTGGCACCACATGGCCAGGTCATCGATTTCCCGGATACCCCATTCCGTATGGGCCCCTTCGCTTTCGCCGTGGCCCCGCAGGTCGATGAGCAGGATATTATAGCCCAGGCGGCGATAGACTTCCATATAAGGCAGGCACATGGACCGATTCTGGTAGAGGCCGTGGATGAGGATGACCGTCTTATGGGAATCATGGCGGTTCTCGATATACGTCCCGCGCAGGATCGTCCCGTCCTGACCATTGACCCGGACCGGTTCCCAGCCCCGTTCCTTTTCCCACTGGCGGACGGTGGACACGTCGCGGCTGTGGTTCTCGATGCCCAGGAGCTGGTCCCAGGGAGCATCATAAAATTCTTCATAAGCCATGTTGCCGATATAAGCCCCGATACCGCCCAAGATGACGGCCAGGCAGACCAGGAACAGGAGCAGGCGTTTCAAGAAGCGCTTCATCATGATACCTTACAGCTTCCTGTCCCGGCTGGCTTCTACTTTATCCTGCATGGCAGCCAGAGGCGTACCGCCAGCCGCTTCAATGGCGGCGATGACGGCACCTTCGACGAAGGGGCAGTCCAGGAGCTGTATCTGCCGGTCGTCCAGGCTTTCAGCGACCATTTCTGCCGTCATGACGGCACTGCCCATATCCATGATGCAGGCGACGCCATCGCCTTGATCTACGGCTTCGACAGCCGCCGTAATTTTCTCGAAACTCGTTCCCAGGCTGCCGTCTTCGAGTCCGCCGGCAGCGGCAATAGGCGCATCAGGCACCATCATGCGAGCCAGTTCAACAGCCCCTTCAGCGGCCTTCTGGCTGTGGGAAATCAATACGATTCCTACCATCTTTTCCTTCACTCCTAAAGATCAGGCCATTTCAGCCAGGACCTGCAGCAAATAAAGCGACGACGTAGCGCCCGGATCCTGATGGCCCAGGCTGCGTTCGCCTAAATAGCTGGCACGCCCTTTGGTAGCGATAATGGTCTTCGTGTATTCTACGCCTTTTTCCGCAGCTTGAGCTGCATCCTGCAAGGCTTCTTTCAATGATTTGCCGGCCGCTACGTCATCCTGCATGACTTTTAGTGCCGGGCACAAGGCATCGAGCATGGTCTTTTCGCCTTCTGTCGCCTTGCCGCGCATCTTGATGCCGTCGACAGCGGCTTCCATGGCTTTGACGAAAGCAGGTCCGTCGATTTCTGTCAGGCCCTTGCAGGCCATGCCGGCTTTCATAAAGGCCGTCCCGTAGAGCGGGCCCGATGCGCCGCCAACTGTCGACACGAGCTGCATGCCGACGCCTTTGAGCAGGGCGCCGATGTCGCCGCCTGCCAGGGAAGGCAGCTTCTTTTCGACGGCTTCAAAGCCGCGGGCCAGGTTGATGCCGTGGTCGCCGTCACCGATTTCGTTGTCGAGCTCGGTCAAATATTCTTTTTCTGCTTCGATTTTCTTAGCCATCCCTTCGATGATGGCTGCCATCTGTTTCGTATCCAATGAACTCATCCCCTCTTATTTTTTCCAGGCCAGCGTATCGGCCGGTGCATCGTAGAGAGCCTTCATTTCGTCATCCAGGCGCAGGAGAGTGATGGAGAAACCAGCCATTTCGATGGATGTCATATAATTGCCGACCATCGTGTCGTAGACGCTGATGCCCTGTTCCTTGAGATAATCCTGTACGAAGTTGTTGACGATGTACAGTTCCATGAGCGGCGTCCCGCCCATACCGTTGATGAGGACGACGACTTCATGACCTTTATAATCGAGGTCCGCCAGGATCTGGTCGACGAGCATCTTGGCGATTTCATTGGCCGGACGCAGTTTTTCCCGATGCGCCATGGATACCGATGCCGATTTCCATTTCATCATCGGCCAGTTCAAAGCCCGGTTTCCCCGCAGCCGGAACAGTGCACGGTTCGATGGCCATGCCCATGGAGCGGACGTTGGCGATGACCTTTTCGGCGACGGCCTTGACTTCCGGCAGTTCAGCGCCCTGTTCAGCTTTGGCACCGGCGATCTTATGGACGAAAATCGTACCGGCTACGCCGCGGCGGCCCGTCGTATACAGGCTGTCCCGGACGGCGACGTCATCATTGACGACGACATAGTCGGCCTTGATATCTTCATCGGCTGCCATTTCGATGGCCATTTCAAAGTTCATGACATCACCTGTATAGTTCTTGACGACGCAGAGGACGCCTTTATCCGTCGCTACGGCTTTGATGCCTTCCAGGACCTGGTCCGGTGTCGGCGACGTGAAGACCGTCCCGGCCACGGCGCAGTCGAGCATGCCCGTGCCGACGTAGCCGGCATGAGCCGGTTCATGGCCGCTGCCGCCGCCGCTGACCAGGGCGACTTTGCCTTCTTTTTTGTCGGCCCGGACGACGATGGTCCCATAATCGAGTTTGCGCAGTTTCTTCGGTGCCGATTTGACCAGGCCCTGAATCATTTCCTCTTCGACGTTGTTGACATCATTGACAATTTTTTTCATGATAACCCCTTCTTTCTCGATATAGTTAAAAGAGCTTATCGCACATGCGACAAGCCCTTTTAAGTGGTTAGTGGCTAGTGGTTAGTTGTTAGCAGATGGCTTTAAATTTAAAGGCTTCCGCTGAAACCGCAAAGGCCTTCCCTACAAACTTATTTCGCCTGTGCGGCTTCCTGAGCTGCAATCATGTCTTCCAATTCTTCTTTCTGACGCTGCAATTCAGCCAGGGGTACCGAAGCGGTCATCGCACCGGCAGCAGGCTGCTGCATAGCCAGGAGCTGCTGTTCCCGTTCGGACATGAGTTTATAACCGAAAACACCAGCGACGACACCGATACCTAAGCCAATCCAAAAATCTGTATTCTGAAACATACGACACATCTCCCTTGAAAAAATTGATATTCATTTACGTCTATTATTATAAAGTGTCTTCTTTCACGTGTCAATAGCGTTTATCAAATTCAGCATAACATTTTGTTTACAAGACGGTCTATTTCGAGGGGAGTTCGCAGGAAAATGCCTTATTTTCAAGGGCCAGGCCATTTATTTTACTAACAAAATTTGTTATAATGTAGGCACGCTCTTATGTATAGAATCCGTAAATATTGAAACTATATCTTAAAATTTTGAAAGGTGTGACTTTCTTGTTCAACAGATCTCTCTTAAAATCCGTTCAATCTGCCATCACAAAAGCGCCGGACAAGCGGATTTTGTCACTTTCTTTTGAAAATAAAACGTACTTCGTCAAGCGCCGCATGGGCAATGGCCGCAATGCCTTTGCCAAACAGAATCCATCGGCTGCCTTCTGGTGCGAAGCCTACAAGATCATGACCGTCAACGCCCGCCTTCCCCTGGCACCGAAAGTCGTCCTCCTGGATGAAGACTTCTTCGTCATGGAAGCTGCCGGCAAGACCTTGCAGGGCGTAGCCAAGGAAGCGGAATACGCCGCCGTCCGCCACGATGCCTTTGAAAAAGCCGGCCAGGGACTGGCCCAGCTCCACGCCGCCGGCCTGCACCACGGCCGGCCGGCCCTGCGGGACATCGCCTACGATAAGGAAGCCGGGACGATTACCTTCCTCGACTGGGAAAATGAAAAGAAATTCGTCGACGCGCCGGCGCCCGTCCTGGACCTGTTCCTCTTCCTGCACAGCTGCTTCCGCGAGGAATGGCCGGACAACGCCCTCATCGACGCAGCCGTCACCGGCTATAGCCGCGTCGAAGGCAGCAGCCAGACCATGGCCGCCCTGAAAGAGTTCATCACAGACCACCATACCCTCTTTGCCTGCTGTCATGCCCTGGTCCCCTTCGGCTGGATCGACGTCGTCTCCGTCGACAAAGCCAAAGCGTATATCGCCGCCTTATAGGACAGAAAAGGCCGCAGCACAGCGGATATAGCCGCCGGGGAGTTCCTCGGCGGCTTTCTTCATCTGCAGGGCCAGGAGGATGGGCAGCAGGTCGGCGACGGCGAGGCCCGTCTTTTCCAGGAGCTCGCTCACCGGCGCCGCCCGGTCGAAGGGGATGGCATCGATGACGGCCTGTTCGGCCGGGCTCAGGCTGGGTCCTTCCTCATGGCAGGCCGTCTCCGGCCCCTGCCAGCCGCGGCGGCGGAATTCCCGGACCACATCGTCAGCACAGGTCAGGGGGATGGCGCCGAGCCGGAGGAGATGGTTCGTCCCCCGGCTGGTCTCGGAAAAGACACTGCCCGGCATGGCAAAGACATCGCGCCCTTCGTCGAGGGCCAGGTCGGCCGTAATCAGGGAGCCGCTGCGCAGGGCCGCTTCGACGACGATCGTCGCCGCTGCCATGCCGGCGATGATGCGGTTGCGGGCCGGGAAATTCCGGGACAGCGGCTCGACGCCGAAGGCATATTCCGAGATGACTGCGCCGCCGCTATCGACGACCTGCCGGAACAGGGCCTTGTTCTCCCTGGGATAGGTCCGGTCCAGGCCGTTGGCGGCGACGACGACAGTCCGCCCCTTCCCTTTCAGGGCGCCCCGATGGGCCCGCGTATCGATGCCCCTGGCACCGCCGCTGACGA
>OKUU01000589.1_pt1 | contig 11580 bp, 8 predicted proteins | sample 1606561 | NCBI WGS metagenome assembly OKUU01 (sample SAMEA3882506, study PRJEB24775) | human gut metagenome | biome: human-associated habitat; feature: intestine environment; material: feces | place: Netherlands | collected 2009/2010
ATCTGATCACCGAAAGAGGATGACCATGTACCGATTGCATTACCTGCTGTTGCTGCATCCCATGTAGCACCTGCGGAGTTCTTCATTTCCTGTGATGCAAGTTCACGGATGGTATATGTCTTTCCATCAATGTCAAGTGTTGCATCCTGAACAACGCTTGCAGAACCGTCTGTATTGGTTCCTGCAGGAGAAGCATCGATCACTCCGGAAGCATCAACGCCGGTTCCAAGTGCGGAACGGACACCACGGGTACGTGCAATGGAATCGTTATGTCCGATATCACCGATTGCAAGGATATAACCGATCACGCCGTCACCGTTACGGTCGATGGTAGCAGCATTGGCCTTGATGTAATCAAGTACCATCTGTCCCTGAAGCTCTGCTCCCTGATTTGCATCGAATCCGACATAGTACGTATTCTCATTAAAATTCAAAGCTGCCATATCCAGCTCTCCTGTTGAGCTGTTAGAAGGCTGGCGGTTGAACCACACCAGAGGCTTCTTGCTGTTTTCGCCACCAGCACTGCTTGATGCCTCACTTGATGTACTGGTTGATGTGTCACCTGATGCACTATTGGATGTGCTGTTCGATGCAGAACCGCATGCAACCAGTGTGGTGGAGAGTGCTCCTACTAAAAGCAGGGATAATAATTTACTTCTTTTCATAATTTTCTTCCTCCTTTGAAGTCTGTTCGTTATTAACTGTCTTTATTATATTTTCGAACCAGGAAGATTTACATAGAAAATTTTTATATGAATCATTAAAATTTTGTGCGGTTTGATATTTTCATGCCTTTACAGGAATCATTTCGGCCATGTCCGTGAACAATTTGTCCAATCTGCAAAAGGTATATCTTTGTATTTCTGTGCAGTTTTTCTCCTTTATCCTGCAGCCATTCTTCAGTTAATAAAATAATAAAAGGTATGCTTTAAATTATTATGTCCTGGCAAAATATTAGTCCGGACAACTTTTCAGAGAATATGGATTTCTCTACCTTAGCATGATACACTTAAGGAAGTAAAAAACGGGAGTAAGATACATGGAACAATTACTGATTGTTGAAGATGATATCGGTTTGAATCAAGGCTTATGCAAAGCGCTGAAAGCAGATGACCGTCAGATTATATCCTGCCAAGACCTAAAAACGGCGAAGGAGCAGCTGCTTTGCGGCGGTGTATCCCTGATCCTGCTGGATATCAATCTGCCGGATGGCAGTGGGCTTGAGCTGCTCCGGGAGATCAAGGAAAACATGCCCGGAGTTCCTGTTATTCTGCTGACTGCCAATGACACCGATCTGGACATCGTAGACGGACTGGAGAGAGGCGCTGATGATTATATTACCAAGCCCTTTTCTCTTTCGGTTTTGCGGGCAAGGGTGAATACCCAACTGCGAAAGCAAGCGTCAAACCATAAAAATGCGCCGTTCCATATGGATCTATTTCACTTTGACTTTGAGGCTATGACCTTTTATGTGGGAGATTCAAAAGTGGAATTGAGTAAAACAGAACAAAAATTACTGCGTCTGCTTGTTGAAAACCGAGGCCGAACCATGACCCGTGGAGACCTTGTAGACCGGATCTGGACAGATGGCGCAGAATATGTGGATGAAAATGCTTTGTCTGTTACGATCAAGCGTCTGAGGGATAAGCTTGGTGCACAGAAATACATTAAAACCGTCTATGGAATCGGTTATAGCTGGGTGACAAAAGATGAATAAAACCGGCATTGTGATCATACTGCTGTGTTTTCTGGCGGCGGCAGCTGTTGTGTTATGGGAGCGGAGAAAGGCCAGAAAAACGATGGAAGAAATCGAAAGGATGCTGGACGCTGCCATGACCGGCTCCTTTTCTGAAACCAATTTTGATGAAAGCCAGCTGTCTGCATTGGAAACAAAGTTTGCACACTATCTTTCTGCCGCAGAAGCATCTTCTCGAAATGTAGCGCAGGAAAAAGACAAAATCAAAACCTTGATTGCGGACATTTCCCACCAGACGAAAACGCCGATTGCAAACCTGCTGTTATACAGCGAGCTTTTGATGGAGGAAACTCTGCCTGCATCGGCGAAGGCAAATGTGGAGGCGCTGTACAAACAATCGGAAAAGCTGCGATTTCTGATCGATTCTCTCGTAAAGCTTTCCAGACTGGAAAACGGGATCATTTCACTCTCCCCTCAGCAAGCAGCGCTGCAGCCGCTGCTTGAAAGCGTAGTAGAACAATATACTGCCAAGGCTTCTGAAAAAGGATTGTCTTTGCGACTGCAAGATACCGATGCTTTTGCTGTATTCGACTTCAAATGGACAGCGGAAGCGCTGGCTAATATCGTAGACAACGCCATCAAATATACAGAGCATGGCACCATTACTATTTCTGCCGTAAGCTATGAAATGTTTGCAAGGATCGATATATCGGATACCGGTTCAGGCATCCCGGAAAGTGAGCAAGCGAAGATATTTGCTCGCTTTTACCGCTCAAATAGTGTGCAGAAACAAGAAGGTGTGGGCATCGGCTTATACCTTGCCCGACAGATCATATCCGGCGAGGGCGGTTATATCAAGGTTGCTTCCGTTCCGGGAAAAGGAAGTACGTTTTCCATATTTCTGCCGAAATAACAACAATTCTATCAAAACTGTTAGATTTCATTTTCCGCCGGAAAGAATGTGGAAAGAATCCTATGCGATAATCTGTATGTATCAAAGGATCATTTCCTTTCATACATACAGATTTTTTCATGGAGGTACTCATTTATGGAAGTTTTACAGGCAAAAAACCTGAAAAAGATTTATGGCTCCGGCAATAACGCAGTTCATGCGTTGGATGGAGTTGATTTAAGTGTAAAGAAGGGCGAATTTGTTGCAATTGTCGGCACATCCGGCTCCGGCAAATCCACGCTGCTGCACATGCTGGGCGGGCTGGATCGCCCTACAAGCGGCACGGTCATGGTGGACGGACAGGATATTTTCTCCCTGAAGGAGGAAGCGCTGACCATCTTCCGCCGCAGGAAAATCGGCTTTGTGTTCCAAGCATATAATCTTGTTCCGGTGCTGAATGTGTATGAAAATATTGTTCTACCCATTGAGCTGGACGGTGGCAAGGTCAATAAGGATTTCGTACAGCAGATTGTACAGACACTTGGGCTGGATGATCGTCTGGATGCGCTGCCCAATCAGCTCTCAGGCGGTCAACAGCAGCGGGTAGCCATTGCCCGTGCGCTGGCGGCAGCACCCGCTATCATTCTGGCAGATGAACCCACCGGCAATCTGGATTCCAAAACCAGCCAGGATGTATTGAGCCTTTTGAAAGTCACCAGTCAAAAGTTCGCCCAGACAATCGTAATGATCACTCACAACGAAGAAATTGCGCAGATGGCAGACCGCATTATCCGTATCGAAGATGGTCGGATCGTCTCCAAGAACTAACAGGAGGTGGCGAAGATGAATGTCAAGAACAGAAAATGTATCAGAAAATTAAGCTGGCGTTCTCTATGGGCATCCCGTAAGCGTAACATCATTGCAATTATTGCCATTTCCTTGACTGCGCTGCTATTTACCTCGCTGTTTACCATCGTAATGTCCATAAATTCCAGCTATGAAATGTACACGTTCCGTCAAGTCGGTGGTTACTGCCACGGAACCTTTAAGGAAGTAACAGAAGAACAGATTGAGAATATATCAGCTCACTCAAATGTAAAAGCCGCTGGCAAACGCATAACCATTGGCTATATGAACAGTGGGATTTTCGCAAAAACTCCAGCCGAAGTCAGCTTCATGGACGACAACTGTACTGAATGGAGTTTCGCAGAACCCACTACAGGACATGCCCCACAAGGAAGAAAGGAAATCACCATGGACACCCATGCTTTAAAGCTATTGGGTGTTGAACCGGAAGTAGGAGCAGAAATTGAACTGACCTATACCGTTGGTGCTTTATCCGAAATACCTTATGAGAAAACAGATACATTTACGCTGGCGGGATGGTGGGAATATGATGATATAAGTCCCGTTCACTATATCAATATCAGCGAAGAATACGCAAAAGAAATGGAAACGGAAGCTATATCCAAGGGACTGGAGCCGTTCCGTATTGATCTGAATGTGATGATGGCATCCAGCATGAATATCCGTGGTCAGATGGAACAAGTGGATCTGGACTTGGGATATGCCTGGGACAAAACGGATGAAGGAGAGCTTGTACGCATCGGTGTAAACTGGGGTTACACATCCTCTCAACTTGGCGAAAGCATGGATGCAACAACACTGATTGCAATTCTCGCTTTCCTTGCATTGGTAATCTTTACAGGCTATCTGATTATCTACAACATATTTCAGATTTCCGTTACCGGGGATATTCGATTCTATGGCTTGCTGAAAACCATTGGTGTTACGCCCCGGCAACTGAAACGTATTATCCGCCAGCAGGCACTGTTTTTGTGCATTGTCGGCATTCCCGCCGGATTATTATTGGGATATGGTGTCGGTGCAACTCTGACGCCAGTCGTCATGGCACGAACCACTTTTGGTGCCGGCGTTTCCACCGTCAGCACTTCACCGTTGATTTTCTTTGCGTCTGCTCTGTTTGCGCTAATTACAGTTTTGCTGTCCTGCTCCCGTCCGGGTAAGATTGCTTCAAAAGTTTCTCCGGTAGAAGCAACAAAGTATACGGAAACTGTTAAAAGCAAAAAGAAAAAACGCACCACCCGTGGAGCAAAAATACATCAAATGGCTTTTGCTAACTTGGGGCGCAATAAAAGGAAAACTGTTCTTGTAGTGATCTCTCTTTCGCTTTCTGTGGTGCTTCTCAATATCCTGGTCACTTTTACAGGGGGCTTTGATATGGAAAAGTATCTGGCAAAGCAGACTTGTGCAGATTTCGTGGTTAGCACTACAGACTATTTTCGTTATAGTCACTCTGGCAGCTTTATCGCCCGGGAACAAATTGCGCAAATCGAGGCAAATATTTCTACGTCCCTTTCTGGTTGTGGTTACAAGCTGACGGGCTATGTGCCGTATGGCTGGATGAGCGAGAAACACTGGCTGCAGGACATGATGCATTATACTTCCGAAGAAAATGCAAAAACTTTATTGGAACAGGAAAACCGCCGTGGTGATCTGGTGAGCCAAAGTGCATTGATTGAAGGTTTGGATGATTCCTTGTTTGATAAACTGACTGTGGTAGAGGGTGATATATCTCCGCTGTTCCAAGATGGCACAAATGCAATCGCTGTAGTAGTCAGTACAAATGATTACGGTAATGTGAGTAATCTTGATTATTATCCTCCTATAGGCTCTGTCCAAACCATAACCTATATTGATGAAGGTTATAATATCGACAGCCGCAACGGAAATCTTTGTGATGAAAATACGCCTACAGAATATATGCAGTTTCAGCTTTCAGAAAGCCACGATGTAGATTATACAGTATGTGCCTATGTCGCAGTGCCACACTCTATGAGCTTCCGCTATTATACAACAGGCTACAGTTTTGTGCTTCCTATCGAAAAGCTCAATCATGACAGCCGGCAGGAAAGTATTCCGATGTTTTACCTGTTTGATACGCCCGATGATATCAGCGAAGCATCTGCGGAGAATTACCTTGCTGATTTGACTGCTGATAATTTGTCAGGATTGATGTATGAAAGCAAAGCAACACTCCGAGCTGAATTTGAAGACTTTCAGAATATGTTTCTGCTGTTGGGCGGATTGCTCTGTGCCATCATTGGACTTGTGGGTGTTCTGAATTTCTTCAACGCCATGATGACCGGTATCCTTTCCCGCCACCGTGAATTTGCTGTGCTTCAGGCTGTAGGAATGACGAACCGGCAGCTCAAAACCATGCTGATCTACGAGGGATTGTTTTACGCAATGTCTTCCGTAGCGGCGGCCTTTATTCTGTCGCTGGCGGTGGGACCTCTTGCAGGAAAAATGCTGGGCAGTATGTTCTGGTTCTTTGAGTATCGATTCACCATTCTGCCTGTCCTGCTGACAATTCCGGTATTTCTTCTGCTGGGGTGGCTGATTCCTTGCATGATGTATGACAATGCAGCGAAATGCAGTGTTGTAGAGCAATTAAGGGATGCTCAATAACTGTTAAGCAAAAAACGGCCCTCTGCCAAGGAAAAGGCAGAGGGCTGAGTTTTAATCTAAGGGTTTACATTCAGTTACAGTTTTTAGATAAATTTCGGGATCACCGTTCAAGATCAAGTCTGCATATCCAACCGGATCATTGTAGATTAGATAATCCAGTTCTGACCGTTGATACATATTGTCAGCAACCTCATTCTCCACGGCGATGGTATCAATGGCAATCATGCTGCCATCTAAAAATTTCAGTTCCACACAAGCGGTATCCATGTTAAACTCACAAGAAATCAATCTATCCATAAGAAACCTCCATTTTGCGGGATGTTAGATCATCCCAAAATATTTGAATGCTTCTCGGATTGCTTTCTCTTTTTCCTGCGGACACTGGGGCTGTCTGGAATCCTCGGACTTCGGCAGATTATAGTTCTTACCAACCCCAATCCCACATTTTCGTTTAATCTGTGAGATATAAAGATTGGATACCTTTAACCCGCTATGCTCCAGCACATAGTCTTTGATCTGGGTGTAGGTTGCCCCATCCTGAAATTCGGACATATCCATATCTTCCAAAGAGAACTCAACCCGAATCTTTTTCGAGTCGACCTCACCCTTGGAAAGCAAGACAACCGTCTCCACATGCACCGTATTTGGAAACATATCCACGCACTGCACCTTATCCACGACATACCCCCGCGCCAGCAGCACCTCCAGATCCCGCGCCAGACTCGTCGGCTTACACGAAATATAAATCATATGATCCACACCATAATTGATAATCTTTTCCAGCGCCTTCGGATGAATACCATCCCTTGGCGGATCAAGCACAATATAATCCGGTCGTTCTTCAATCGTATCAAGCACCTTTAAGACATCACCCGCCAAAAATTCACAGTTGTCCAGATGATTGAGTGCCGCATTCTCTTTTGCGGCCTCTACCGCTTCCTCGATGATCTCCACGCCCACAACTTTTTTGCAGACCGGAGCGAGCATCTGTGCGATCGTACCGGTACCGCTGTACAGATCATAAACGGTCTTGTCTGCCAGCATGTCCGGATTATCCCCGAGGATAAATTCGCGGGCTGTGGAATAAAGCACTTCTGCTCCGAGAGAGTTTGTCTGGAAAAAAGAAAACGGTGAAATCTGAAAACGCAGTCCCAACAGCTCCTCATAAAAATAATCCTGTCCGAAAAGTACTTCCGTTCCTTCGTTTTTTACGACATCCGCCACGCTGTCATTTTTTGTGTGGAGTACTCCTTTTAAGGTTCCTTCCAGGGAAAGTGCCAGAAGTACATCTTTCCATCCGGCTAAAAGCTGCTTTTCTTTTTCTTCGTTTACCGTTCCGGCATGTGGACATCTGCCCTGCTTTTCCAGCAATGCAGCCTCTATCTTTGCACGCTCGTCCGGCTCCTGCTCCTGTACATTTCTCCAATCCTGCGTCGTAGTGATCAGATCAACTAAAATCTCTCCGGTCTTTACTGCCTTTCGCACAAGAAGATGGCGCAGATACCCGGTATGACGCAGTCTGTGATAGAAGAAGATTTCCTGCTCCCTGAAATAAGCGAGCGTTGCCATGAGAATCGCACGGAAATCGCCATCCACGATCCGGCAGTCCTCTACCGTTACAATATCGTAAAAACTGCCGCGCTTGTGCATTCCAAGTGCCAGCGGTCCGTCCTTGTATTCATCTCCAAATGAAAATTCCATTTTGTTACGGTAAGCAAGCACACGCGGACTGTGTCTGATTGGCAGAAACTCATAAGCACAGGCATCCCCGATCGCCTGCTCCATCATACCGCGCACCTGTTTCTCCTTAATCTTTAACTGTTCTTCATAAGACAGACTCTGATACGTACATCCTCCACACTGTCCGAAATGCCGGCAGGTATCTGCAGTCTCCAGTGGCGATTTCTTCACAGTTTCCAAAAGCCGTCCTTCTGCTTTTCCTTTTCGTACCTTATTTACCGCAAAGGAAACTCGCTGTCCCGGAATGGTATTCTTGACGATGACGCGTTCTCCCTCGTCGGTCATCACAATCCCTTTATTTGGGAATTCTACGGTTGTTACATTCCCTTCTGCAATCTGCCCTTTTTTCATACTTATACTCCTCATGCATCATTCTGAATCTTGTTTTCTTACGGAAAAAGGGACTACACAACTGCAGTCCCTTCTTTCTTCGTTCGGTTTTCTTTTTCTGCGCACCGCCCAAACTGCCTGAAAGTTCTCACGCTTCCGGCAATGATTAGTCCTCTGTCTTGTCTGTGGAAGCATCCTTAGACTCTGCAGCCGGCTCTTCATCCTCATCCTCGAAGAAGTCATTGTCGAACTCATCTTCAAAATCGTCCTCGAAATCATCCAGATAATCCGGTGTAAAGAAACGATAAATTCCATAGATTGCTGCTGCAACTGCGACAACGATTCCAATCACGGCGAATACAATCACGAACTTGGAAGGTTTCTTCTCCTCTTCTTCCTTTTTCTTCAAAAACTTATTAAGCTTTGCTGCATCCAAAACATCCCCGACTTTGGTAGATGCTAAAATATCTTCTACTTTACTCATGATGGCACTTCTCCTTCCTGCATTTTTAATTATATTCATTATAGCATATCTTTCCCTGTTTTCCTATGAAAAATTTGCGTTTATAAAAATTTTATCATACCTTTTTTAATTTTGCAAAACTTGCAAACATCTTCTTTGTTCCGGCTTTGTCGAAATCCACGGTCACTTCATAGTCCCTGCCCCCGGAAACAATTGCCATGACTTCTCCATCGCCAAATTTAATGTGGCGGACACGATCCCCCACCTGATAGGACAATGTTCCACCCGCGGAACCAAAATCGCGCTGGTTTTCCACCTTTGTATATACCGGTTTTGTGGCTTTGGAAGAATGGAAAGTCGATCCATATCCTTCTCCCACCTCTTTTCCATATCCGCTTCCCCCATAGCTTGGCACCGTCCGGAATGCCTTACGCGCTTTCTGAAATGCAGACTGTTCGATGGATTCTTCCTTTGGTTTTGGCTCATAAATCTCTCTGGAAAGAAGTTCCGGTGGAATCTCCCTGACAAACCGGGATACTTTTCCATACTGTGTCTGTCCCCGCACCATGCGCACACGCGCGGAAGTAATTGTCAGATTTTTCTTTGCACGGGTAATTCCCACATATGCCAGACGCCGTTCTTCCTCGATCTCGGCCTGGGAGTTATCACTCGTAATAGACATATAACTCGGAAACAGTCCGTCCTCAAGTCCTGCCAGATAGACATTCGGAAATTCAAGTCCTTTCGCACTATGTAAAGTCATAAGTACCACATAGTCACTGTTTTCGTCAAAACTGTCAATATCCGCAACCAGAGCGACATTTTCCAGAAAGCCGTTTAAGGTCGGAGCTTCTTCCACCTCCGCATAATCCACAGCTTTGCTGATCAATTCGTCAATATTTTCGATTCTTGCCTCTGCCTCATCCGTTCCCTCTGCTTCGAGTTCTCTGACATAACCGGTCGTTTCAATAACTTCCTGCAGCAGATCTGCCACGGAAAGCAGCTTTGCCTTTGCTTTCATAGACTGGATAAACAACACAAACGGCCGGATCTTTGCTGCCGCTTTGCCCAGCCCCGGTACCTGTTCTGCCACACAGAGCGCATCATAAAAACTGATCTCCTGCTCCTGGGCATACAATGCCACTTTGTTGATCGATGCCGCACCAATTCCACGTTTTGGGATATTGATGATACGCCGCACCGCCAGATCATCCTGCCCATTGTCGATGGTCTTTAAATATGCCAGCAGATCCTTCACTTCCTTACGGGCGTAGAAATTTACGCCTCCAAAAATTTTATATGGAATATTTGCTGTAATAAAACGTTCCTCAAAGAGACGGGACTGTGCATTGGTACGATAGAGAATGGCACAGTCTTTATACTGATACTCTCCTTTGCGTACCCGCCGGGCAATATCCCTTGCCACAAAATCCGCTTCCTCTGCCGCCGTATCCAGCTGCTCAAAGGTGATCTTGTCCCCGGCTCCATTGTCCGTCCACAGACGCTTTTCCTTTCGCCCCTGATTGTTGGCAATCACAGCATTGGCTGCATCCAGAATATTTTGCGTGCTCCGGTAATTCTGCTCCAGTTTGATCACTGTGGCATCCGGAAAATGATGTTCAAAATTCAGAATATTGTAGATATTCGCTCCCCGGAACTTATAGATAGACTGATCATCATCACCTACAACACAAAGATTCTGGTATTTTAAAGCCAGCAGACGGATCAGTTCAAACTGTGCGGTATTGGTATCCTGATACTCATCCACCATAATATAGCGGAAACGATCCTGATACGAGGCAAGCACCTCTTTGTCCAGTTTGAACAGTTCCACGGTTTTCATGATCAGATCATCAAAATCCAATGCATTATTCTGCTTTAACGCCTGCTGATATTCCCGATAAACCTGGGCCTGTTTCCGTTTCACATAATCGCCTGCCGCGCGCGTCTCAAATTCGATCGGATCGATCAGCTCATCTTTTGCGGAGGAAATAGCAGAAAGAAACATTTTCTCTTTGTACATTTTCGTATCGATTTCCAGACGTTTGCAGATATCCTTCATCAGAGTCTTCTGATCATCGGAATCGTAGATGGTAAAATTGGTGCCAAACCCCAGCCTGTCAATATATCTGCGCAAAATACGCACACAGGTGGAATGGAATGTGCACACCCAGATACTTTCCGAACCATATCCCACCATCTGGTCAATACGCTCCCGCATCTCCCCTGCCGCTTTATTGGTAAACGTGATTGCCATGATATTGTAGGGATTAACCCCGCATTCCTCAATCAGATATGCCGTACGATGTGTCAGTACTCTGGTTTTTCCGGACCCGGCACCTGCCAGAATCAGAAGCGGTCCGTCGGTTGCCATCACAGCCTGCCGCTGTGGTTCGTTCAGTGCATCTAATAAGCTCATATCGTTTCTCCGTCTCTTTCCATAATTCATTATTCGTGTGTCTCATTATATCATAGATAGTCCGAATAGAACATACATTCTTTTGTTTTTTGAAAAAAGCATGAAAATGCCTTGTCATCTAGTTTTTATTACTATATAATGTGATATGAGGTGAAAATATGGACAACGAAGTAAAAGAATTTCTTGCTGCACTGCAGAAGAAACTGGTTTCAATCGATTACATCAAAACGGAAGACATTCCAAATATCGGTTTATATATGGATCAGGTCACGACCTTTATGGACGAGCAGTTAGAAGCCTGCAAACGCTATGAAGATGATAAAATTCTGACCAAAACAATGATCAACAATTATGCCAAAAACAATCTGCTCCCTGCCCCGGAGAAGAAAAAATATTCCAAGGAGCATGTGCTGACCCTGTTATTCATTTACTATTTTAAGAATCTGCTCAGCATCAACGACATCCAGTCCCTGTTAAATCCCCTGACGGAACATTATTTTGGCAACAAAGCCGGATTTAATATGGAAGATGTCTATAACGAGGTTTTT
>OKUU01000592.1_pt1 | contig 11567 bp, 13 predicted proteins | sample 1606561 | NCBI WGS metagenome assembly OKUU01 (sample SAMEA3882506, study PRJEB24775) | human gut metagenome | biome: human-associated habitat; feature: intestine environment; material: feces | place: Netherlands | collected 2009/2010
GATGATGCCTTATAGACAGTCAGGAATATCATTAACTATAAACTACGTCAGGCTGTCTGGAAGGTAGCAGATGCTAAACGATGGTGACGACGGCGTACTTCCGGTACGTCTAGAAACCATCGTAACGCAGATGATGCCTTATAGACAGTCAGGAATATCATTAACTATAAACTACGTCAGGCTGGCTAGAAGGTAGCAGATGCTAAACGACGGTGACGACGGCGTACTACTTGTACGTCTAGGAACCGTTGTGACGCAGATGATGCCTTATAGACAGTCAGGAAAGGAAGAACTGTAATGTCAAAATTAGTAGCAATAATCCTCGCCGCAGGCAAAGGCACAAGAATGCGCAGCAAATACCCCAAGGTACTGCACAAGGTAGGCGGCAAGCCCATGCTGCAGCACGTAATTGACGCTGCAAGCGCTGCCGGCGCAGACAAAAAGGTTGTTATCGTAGGCCATGAGGCAGAGCTGGTAGAAGCAATGGTAGGCAATCAGGGAACCATCGCCCTGCAGGCCGAGCAACTTGGCACCGGCCACGCTGTAATGCAGACTGCCGATGCCCTGAAGGACTTCCACGGCACTGCGCTCATCCTGTGCGGCGACACTCCGCTGCTGGACGGCGAAGAGCTGAAGAAGTTCTGTGAAGCACATCAGAAAAGCGGTGCTGCTGCTACCGTACTTACGGCAATTATGGACGACCCGTTCGGCTACGGCCGCATTGTACGCGATGCCAACGGCAATGTACAGGGCATCGTAGAGCAAAAAGATGCTACCGAAGAGCAGAAGGCTATCAAGGAAATCAACACCGGTATTTACTGCATGGAATGCCCGCAAATGTTTGACGTGCTGGCTACCCTGACCAACGACAATGCACAAGGCGAATATTACCTGACTGACGTACTGCAAAAGCTCAACGAAGCAGGCGCTAAGGTTGGCGGTATTTCCACTGATGACAGCGATATGGTTATGGGCATCAACTCCCGCAAGCAGCTTTCCGTTGCCGAAGGCGTTATGCGCCAGCGTATTTTGGATAAGCTGATGGACGCAGGCGTAACCATCATGGATCCCGCCAGCACCTTTATCGAAGCAAGCGTAAAAATCGGCCGCGATACCGTTATTTATCCCTACACCTGGCTGGAAGGCACTACGGAAATCGGCGAGGACTGCGAAATCGGACCTAACGCCCGCTTCACTAATGTAAAAATCGGTGACGACAACCATCTGCAATTCATCTACGGCCATGACTGCGAGGTTAAAAACCACGTTACCGCAGGTCCGTACGTTCATCTGCGTCCCGACACCGTTATCAGCGACCACGTTAAAATCGGCAACTATGTAGAGGTTAAAAACTCTAACGTAGGCGAAGGCACCAAGCTGCCGCACCTCACCTACATCGGCGACAGCGATATCGGCAGCGGCGTTAACATGGGCTGCGGCTGCATCACCGTCAACTATGACGGCAAGAAGAAGCATCGCACTGTTATCGGTGACAATGCCTTTGTCGGCTGCAACACCAACCTTGTTGCTCCTGTTACTGTACAGGCCAACACTTACATCGGTGCAGGCAGCACTATCACCAAGGAAGTGCCCGAAAATGCTCTGGGCATTGCACGTGCCCGCCAGAAAAATATCGAAGGCTGGGCCGAAAAATACCGTAACGAGGGTAAATAAGCTTTTATAGTCACATATGTGTCAAAAAGTTTACAAAAAACTTGTGATTTACGTGTTTTTTGTGTATAATTAAAATTAAGTAAAGTTTTGCTCATCGCACCAGCAAACTACAACAAGGTAATTTTGGAGGGATTGGACATGTTGTCTGACGAGAATAAGTTAAGAATATTTACCGGTAATGCAAACCCTGATCTGGCACGCGAAATCGCTGCTTACCTCGGAACCACCGTTGGTGATTCTGTAGTTAACCGTTTCAACAACGGCGAAGTTCAGGTAATGATTAACGAAAGTGTACGCGGCAAGGATATCTTCATTGTACAACCGACCTGCGGTCCTATCGTTAACGATAACGTAATGGAGCTTTTGATTATGGCTGATGCCTTCAAACGCGCCAGCGCTAACCACATCACTGCTGTTATCCCCTACTATGGCTATGCACGCCAAGACCGCAAAGCACGCGGCCGTGAGCCTATCACTGCTAAGCTGATGGCAGACCTGCTGGAAACTGCAGGCATTACCCGTGTAGTAACCATCGACCTGCACGCTGCACAAATTCAAGGCTTCTTCAACATCCCCTTTGACCATATGCCCGGCGGCCCGCTGATGGCAGAATACATTAAATCCAAGAATCTGGAAGACATGGTTGTTATCTCTCCGGACCTTGGTGGCGTAAGCCGTGCCCGCAATTTCGCTGAAATGCTGAATGCACCGCTGGCTATCATCGACAAACGTCGTCCGGAACCCGGCGTTGCTGAGGTTATGAACCTGATCGGCGACGTTAAGGGCAAAACCTGCATCATGGTAGACGACATGGTTGATACCGCAGGCTCCCTGACCGAAGGCGCACGCGCTCTGAAGAAATTCGGTGCTAAAGAAGTATATGCATGCTGCACTCACCCGATTCTGACCGATCCGGCGCTGTCCCGCATTGCTCAATCCGATATCACCGAGCTGGTTGTTACCAACACCATTCCTCTGGCTCCTTCCAAAAAGCACCAGAAAATTAAGGTGCTCTCCATTGCGCCGATTCTGGCAGAAACCATTCTGCGCATTTACAATGACTGGTCTGTAAGCCAATTATTCGATACCAAACACTAAGCGTAATATAAAAAGGCTTGCCTCTGGCAAGCCTTTTTGTTATGATTAAAGCCGGCAAAACTACCAGCTTTAATATTTGGAGTAACTATGCGTATCATTTATCTTCTTATTATCTGTTCCCTTGCCGGCGTACTGCTGCTATGGCTGGGGATATACAAAAAAATCAGCAGAAAAACCGCAGCTGTCAGCGCCGGCCTCAGCCTTGCGCTTGCAGGCGCGCTGCTGCTGCTCGCCGTACTTCCCGGCAACAGCTTTTACGGCAAGGTTATAACACATGCGGAAAACACCCATGGGCGCAAGCTCATTGCCCTCACCTTTGATGACGGCCCTTATCCGCCCTATACCCAGAAGCTGCTCAAGCTTTTGGCTGCCAAAAATGTGCATGCCACCTTCTTCATGGTTGGCGAAAACGCTGCCAAGCATCCGGAAACAGTAAAGCTCGTCCAGGCACAAGGACATCTGATTGCTCTGCATGCAGGCTATCACAAGGATTTGCTTAAGCTCAGCAGCAGCGAAGCTGCCGCCAACATTGCCTACGGCAAGGAAACGCTGCAGAGCATCACCGGTACTGCACCGCAATATATGCGTCCGCCGCACGGCTTCAAGGATTGGAGCACCGTCAAGGCTATCAATGATGCAGGTATGCAGATAGTAAACTGGAGCATCATTCCCCGCGACTGGACAAACCCAGGCGTGCAGGTAATCGCCGACAGAGTCTGCGAGAACGCAGCCCCCGGTGCTATTGTCCTGCTGCATGACGGCGACAGTCCCAAAAATCTGGCACCGCGTGACCAGACGATTGACGCAGTCGGCCTCATCATCGACCGTCTGCGTGCAGAGGGATATGAATTCGTCACCATCGAAGAACTTAATAAATAATAAAGGAGCAACAATATGAAATTAATTGTCGGCCTTGGCAATATCGGCCGCGAATACGAAAATACCCGTCACAACATTGGCTTTATGGTAGTTGACGAGCTGGCTCGCCGTCTCGGCGTGAGCTTCGGCAAGGAGGACCGCAGTGCCTATATGGCAGAATACCGCGCTCCCGAAAAAATCATCATCATCAAGCCTACCACCTACATGAATCTCAGCGGCGTTGCCGTAGGTGCCTACGCCAACTTCTATCACATCGACCCGGATGATATCGCTGTTATCCAGGATGATATGGATATGCCCGTAGGCCAGCTGCGCATCCGCCGCAAGGGTAGCGCCGGCGGTCACAACGGCATCAAATCCATTACCGAGCATTTGGGCACCGACGCATATCCGCGCTTCAAAATCGGCATCGGCCACCCGGCACGCAACAACAAGGCAGTTGTCAACCATGTACTGCATGCCTTCCAGGGCGATGACAAAACCGCCATCGAAGCAGCTGTAGCAGAAATGGCTACAGCGCTGGAGGAATGGATTAAATCCGGCGATATCGAAGAGGTTATGCAGGCCCACAACAAGAAAAAGCCTAAGGCTGAAAAACCTGCGGCTGAATAAGCAATGCAAAAGAACTAGCAAGAGCAGTCATAGCTCCAGCTAGTTCTTTTTTGGTTATGCAATTTGTTTAACGAAATTACGGCTTATTAAAGGCCGGTGTCAGCATCGGTTCAACAGCACCTTTATCAGGAGTAAGGTCTGCCGTTCCCCTGAGCACGATTTTGTCTGCCAGAACAAAACCGTTCAGCCGACAGCCCGCGCCTATAGTCACCGTTCCCTTCGCCAGCAGCAGCGCCTGTGCCATTTTAGTGCCGTCGCCCAGCGTAATATCCCCCTCTTCACTGATAAGCACTATGCGGTCCGGGTAGTAGGAACCGGCCGCCGTATTTATCGAAAACTTATCAGCTATCAGCGTTGCACCCTGCAGGCCTTTGCTACCAAGACGCAGCGAATTACTGCTTCTCAGATAATAAAAGCGGGCGCTGAAGCCGTTTTCCTCCGTAGTCCTTTTGTTCAGCGAAGCAGCGCATTTATTCTGCAGAAAGCTAATCTGCGGCAGCCTTACTTCTTCTGTGCTTGTATATAACGCTGCCTGCTGCAGATATTCTCCTCCTGTCAGCGAGCGTCCCGCAAGAACGCTCTTAGCTGCCAGCTTCCGCATCTCCGGACTGAAGCTCACCCTAAGCCTGTGCAGCCGCTGTACTGCGCCAACATGATTAGCGGCTACGGCAGACACCTTCAGGTAATCTATCTGCCCATCCGAGCTGTAACTGCTTTCGCTTGTCACTTTTACCGGTTCGTTGCCCGGCTGCAGCTCGCCCTCATAGCAAAGCTGCGTACCCGCAGGCTGCGGTTTTTGACCTATAGCCTGCAATACGGAGCCGCACAACAGCCGCAGCTGCTGCCCACGTAAAAAATCCTTTTCCGCCTCATAGCCCTTTACTGCATAAAGCAGGCAAAGCTGGGCGCTGAGTGCCAGCAAGAGCGCTGCCAGCAGGCACGGAAGCGATATACTTCCCTTTGCGCTATGCATCATCTGTTATCCTCGCACTATAACAAATAAGATACTGCGTCACCCACATGCTTCTGCCGTTACGATAAAGACTGAAGCTTACGCACAGCATTTGCGGCGAGCAGCGTCGCACCTGCCATCCGAAAACGCCTACCTCCTCCAGCGACACCGGATTCACACCCGTGCCTTTATTGGTACGCGTCCTTTGGTATATGCCCTGCTTATCACTGTAAACAGTCACCTGCTTACACCCCTCAAGCATCCTGCAGCTTATTTTGCCGTCAGCCTGCAGACGCACGCTCTGCGCATCATAGCAGACTGTCTTTTCCAGCTGCGCCAGAATGTGACGCCTGGCCTCCTGCAGCTGCAGCTCATCCTGCAGGCGGCCAAAGCTGCGCCCGGCAGCGCCTGTTGCTTTAAAAACCAATGTCACCAGCACTACTGCAAGAAGTAATCCCAGCAGCACCTCCGGCAACAGATAGCCCCTCTGCCGTCGGCAGCGCACGGATAAGCGTAACCCTGACCTTGCCATAAGCAGCCTGCACCTCCTGTACCGCCAAGCCGTCTGTGCTGCCGGAGCTAATCCTTTGCGTCACGTCAAAGCGGCCGTTATATTCTTCGCCCGCCAGCACCTGCTGTGCGGCCTCCACAGCCTGCTGCAGTTCAAGGCTTTGATTCAGCAGATAATTGCTGCGGTAAAAGCCTTGTATCGCTGTCGCCAACAGTACTGCCGTCAGGCAGAAGCACACCAGTTCCTGTACCAGGCAAAAGCCCCTGCTATTTTTCATAAACCGACACCCTGCCTGTAACCGGCTGCACCGTCAGCCGGCAGTACATATCAGGCAGCTGTCTATGCTCCAGTCTATAACCGCCAATGGCTGTCGGATTGCCGTTTTCATTATAGCTGAGATTCTTAATCGCTTTTTCGCACGTCAGGCTGATATCCGCATCAAGCCTTACACGCTTCCAGATTTTATGCGCACGCTCAATTCTGTAGCTATGCTTATCCTTGTCGCTGACTTTAAGCGTGTACGTATAATTTTCCGGCTGAAACAGCGTCTGCTGCTGCATCTGTCTGATATCCGCCGCCAGCAGATAGGCTGTATAGCACAGCTGCTGCCTGTAATACTGCCGCTGCAGCGTTTTGCTTCCGGGATAAAGCATTACTGCCGCAAGTCCCATGCACCCCAGCGCCAGCAGCAGCTCTAACAGCAGATAGCCTGCTGCCTTATTGTTCACCGGCGTTAGCTTTACTGCCCGGTGAGTTTACTGCCGCACCCTTGCTGTTTTTGCCGCTGAGGGTATAGGTGCCGTCGGCTGTATTGGGTGTATAAGTCAAGGCTTCGCCCTTGGCATCCTTGAATTCCAGCTTGCCGCCCAGATATTCGCTATCCAGTGTAGTCAGCTCTGCCGGCACCGTGCCTGCATCCATCTTATACAGCTGAATGGCCTGGTCGATAGTCACCAGATCATTTTGCAGACGGGCATTCTTCACTCTGTCGTTAGCACCCGAAAGCGAAGGCAGCAGCATGGTAGCCATAATGCCAATCAGCGCCGCCGCTGCTACTACCTCGATTAAAGTAAAGCCTCCCTGTTTACGCATTGTTTTTAACATAATCGCACCTCCTGAATTTACTCCGGCATTGCCGAAAGCATCTCAAATAGCGGACCGATAACTATGCAGACGATTCCCGCTATGATAATCGCTGCCACTAAAAGCAGCAAGGGCACCAGCAGCTCCTGCAGCCTGCCAAGCTGCTGCTGCAGACGCTGCTCACCGGCCGTTACTGCTTCCTGCAGCATTTGCGGCAGATAGCCTGTAGATGCGCCCACGCATACAAGCTCCAGCATCAGCGGCGAAAAAAGCTCTTTCGCGCCGCCTGCAGCCTGTTCAATCGCAATGCCTCGCTTTAGCCTGCTGTTCAGCAGGCGCAGCTGCCCGGCATACTGCTCATCATCCATGGTATCCGTCACAATCGCCACCGCTCTTGTTATGCCTACACCGCTTTCCAAAAGCAGGGCCAGCAATCTGCAAAAGCGTACTTCTAATAAAAGGCCATGAAAATTTCCGCTTAACCGGCTGCGTAAAAAACAGCGCAGCAGCCTGCGTCCCAAGAGCCAAAGTACTGCTGCCACGCCTGCCGTCACCGCCAGCGCCGTCAAAGGCTGCTGCAGCAAAGCATCCTTCAGCATCAGCAGCAAAGCCAATGTACCCATAGGCAGCACGCCCATAGCGCTGTAGGTATCCGCCAGTACCGGCAGGATGTACAGTAAAAACAGCAGCAGCACGCAAAACAATGCCAGCAGCAAAAATGCCGGATAAGTTACAGCCCTCTGCACAAAACGCCGCAGCTTAAGCTGGCGGCTGTAATAATCTGCCAGCTGCTCCAGCAACGTGGCCAGCTCACCGCTTTCTTCCCCCACAGCCACCAAAGTAACTGTAAGCTGCTTGCCGTAGTCCGCTTCTGCTGCCAGGGCCTGTGCCAGACTGCTGCCACGGCGCAGCCTTTGCTGCAGACGATAGCAAAGCAGCATCTGCTTAGCACTCCCATGCTTTTGCAAAAGCTGCAGCGCATTCAGTAGCGGCAGGCCGCTGCGCAGAATAACCGCCAGCTGCCTGTAGAAGCTGATCTGCTCCGCCAGGCTCACGCCTCCTCTAAGCTTAATTTTCATCACCTCCACATGGCCGATTATAGACTATTTGTGAATTTTCTGTCTAATTTTATTTGTCACATATGTGAAATCTGTGTGACATGAAAAATTCTTTTTTTATCGCAAGCAAAAGAAAAAACTCTGCAAGCCTCATATTACAAGGCTTACAGAGTTTTTCTCCATTAATTAATTTCCTGAAAATTATCTGCAATTATAACGGTCTAAGCAATAATGTTTTGCTCATGACCATGACGCAGCCAAACGCTGACACTGATGGCAAAAAGGATAACGCCTGCTACAACAAAAAGGCTTTGCAGCGGTGCATAGGTAGCAATGGCTCCGCCAATCAAAGGACCTACCATAGAGCCGAACTGCTGCGCACTGAACATAAAGCCAAAAACGCGTCCGCGCTGGTCGGTAGTTGTATTGCTAGCCAAAATCGCACTCAGCGAAGGCTGAATGCCGGCACAGCACAAACCATAGCCAAAATTGCAGACGCAGAACAAAAGTAAGGTTCGCGGTAATGCAGCCACTACATTCATAATACTTGAAAGCAGCGCTGCAGCACACAGCGCTTTATAAAAGCCATGCGCCTGTCCGAAGCGCCCCCAGCTCGGAGCAGTAATAGCGCTGGCAACACCTACGAGTGAAAAGGCCACGCCGGAAAGAAACATAATATTGCCATCACCATGGCTCAGCTCTGCCACATAAAGGCTCAAAATCGGCTGAATCAACAGAATAACCATCTGAGCTACAGCAATATAAATCAGCGTTTCACGAATCACAGGCTGCTGCAAAAGCTGTACCTGCGGCTTAGCCGCAAGCTTTTTCGGCTCTGCCTTCGGCGGCTCGGGAATGTAAAACATAAATACAAGCGTAATAATCGTCAGCAACCCACCTGCAACGAAGAATGAAGCACGCATGCCAAACAGTGTTGCCAGTGAACCGCCGACAAGCGGTCCAATGACATTGCCGCAGGTCAGTCCCGCCTGCATAATGCCCAGGCTCACGCCCAGCTTTTCCATCGGCACCAGGCTGGTAGCAATCGCCAGACACGCACTCCACAATCCGGCAGCAAAGCCCTGCAGCACACGCACACCGAACATCTGCTCCGGCGTAGTTACTATGCCGCCCAAAAAGTACGACAGCGCCAGGCCTGCGCCCGCACGCACCGCCATCATCTTTTTGCCGCGCGTATCAGCCATTTTACCCCAGATAGGCGCCATGATACCACCAATCAGAAAGGTTATGGAAAAAATCGCGCCGTTCCACATTTTTACATCGTCTGCGTTCACTCCCAGCTCGTTCATCAGATACATTGGCAAAAAGGGAATAAGCATGGTATAGCCTGCAGCCATCAATACGACATTAGCCGTGAGGATAGCCAGAATAAGCTTCCAGTTTTTCATAAAATTCCACCTCAAAATAAAACAATAGTAAAAAATCATTATAACGCCGAAGCTGTTTTTTTGCAAATAAAAATCTGCAATACAGTCTCAATTGCATAATAAAATTACGCTTAGAAAAACGAGTTCCGCCGCAACAGAAGCATATATAAAACTGTATCAAAACAGTATCAACACAACAAAACAGAACGCCGAAACCCGCTTGCCTAACGGATTTTCAGCGTTCTGTCTGTTTTTGGAGGAGAAAATATGAATTTGCTTAAAAAGCAAATAGCAGCTTGTTTAAAAGTAGAGGAGCTAACCAATGCACTTAAGGAAATTGTCAAGGTCAAAGGTCAAGGCTGCAATGCAAAATCAGGAAGGGACGATATACATTGGTTAGCCATCACTAACTTCACGATTATTGTAGCACATATTTCTACAGTTAGCAATAGCTAATTTTAATTTTTTTATTTTTTCCGCGATTAACGCTGCGTGCAAAAAAAACAACGCAGTCACGTTGCCGTTTTACGGAATACGTAACTGCGTTTAAGCTTGCACTTATTTTATACTTCCGGCTTGTTCTCGCCGGCAGCTTCCTTAGCCTGCTCCTGCTGCAGCAAAGCCATAAACTGCTCGCCGGTAATAGTTTCCTTCTCCAGCAGGTATTGTGCCAGTACATCCAGCTTATCTCTGTTGTCCTGCAAAATCGTGCGTGCCTTTGCGTGAGCCTCCTTAATCAACGCCAAAACCTTGGCATCAATCTTGCCGGCTGTAGTTTCACTGCACTGCAGGGCAGCGTCACCGCCCAGATAACGGTTGGCCACAACCTCGGTAGCCATCATATCAAATTCTTCCGTCATACCCAGACGCGTTACCATGCTGCGTGCCAGCTTGGTTGCCTGCTCGATATCATTGGAAGCGCCGCTGGTAATGCTGCCGAAAACAACCTCCTCGGCACTGCGGCCGCCGGTCATGGTTACAATCTTGTTGAACAGCTCTTCCTTGGTCATCAGCACGCTGTCATTTTCGCTGATTTGCATGGTGTAGCCCAAAGCTCCGTTAGTACGCGGAATAATAGTAATCTTGTGTACCGGAGCACTGTGCTTCTGCATAGCAGCAACAAGTGCATGGCCAATTTCGTGGTAGGCAATAACCTTTTTCTCTGCGGGAGAAATTACCGCACCCTTACGCTGATAACCGGCGATAACGGTTTCAATGGATTCCTCCAGATCGTCCTGCTCCACCACGTTACGATGCATTTTTACAGCTCGCAACGCACCCTCGTTGATAATGTTGGCGAGCTCCGCACCGCTGGCTCCGGCTGTTGCCCGCGCCAACGTACCGTAATCGATATTGTCTGCCATACGCACACTGCGTGCGTGAACCTTCAGAATAGCCTCACGGCCCTTAAGATCAGGCAGCTCAACAGGAATACGGCGGTCAAAACGTCCCGGACGCAGCAGCGCCTTGTCCAAAGATTCCGGACGGTTGGTAGCTGCTAAGATGACTACGCCCTTGCTGCCGTCAAAGCCGTCCATTTCGCTCAGCAGCTGATTCAAAGTCTGCTCGCGTTCGTCGTTACCGCCGAACTGACCGTTATCACGGCGTTTGCCGATGGCATCGATTTCATCGATAAATACTATGCAAGGCGCCTTTTCCTGCGCCTGCTTAAACAAATCGCGCACACGGGCAGCACCCATGCCGACAAACATTTCTACAAATTCACTGCCGCTGATGCTGAAGAACGGCACCTTGGCTTCGCCTGCTACCGCACGCGCCAGCAAGGTTTTACCCGTACCGGGAGGGCCTACCAGCAATGCACCCTTAGGCATGTTGGCACCGATATCCTTATACTTGCCGGGATTATGCAGAAAATCAACCAGCTCCATCAGCGCTTCTTTAGCCTCGTCCTGACCTGCTACATCGGCAAAGCTTTTACCAGTCTGCGCTTCCACATAAACTTTGGCATTGCTCTTGCCGAAGCTCATAGCGTTACCGCCCATACGCTTGCCCATGAAGTACATAAATAACTGTCCCAAGCCAAAGAAAATCAGAATCGGCAGTACCCAATTGGTGAAAAAGGTTACAAGCGGACTTTGTTCCTTAGGCACAACCTGCGTAAATTCTACCTTACTCTTCATCAGGCGGTTGGCCAGCTCGCCGTCGTTCGTCAGGAGCAGCAGCCCCTCGGAGTCCCGGTCCAGCCGCCCCACGGGGTAGACCCGGACCCCGGCGTCCGCCACCAGGTCGGCCACGGTCTTCCTCCCCCGCTCATCCGAGAGGGTGGTGACGTAGCCCCGGGGCTACGTCAC
>OKUU01000593.1_pt1 | contig 11524 bp, 9 predicted proteins | sample 1606561 | NCBI WGS metagenome assembly OKUU01 (sample SAMEA3882506, study PRJEB24775) | human gut metagenome | biome: human-associated habitat; feature: intestine environment; material: feces | place: Netherlands | collected 2009/2010
AGCAGTCAACTGCGCACCGAACTCGAAACGGGCGGGCTTGTAATAGTTTCCAGTCGTGTAGTAGATGTTCTTGTCATCCTTGGCGTCCGGATAGACCTCGGTATCCTCGTACTTCTTCTTCCTCCCCATACCATAGTTCTTTCGCAGCTTCTCGCTTCCGACGATTGTGAAGCCTCCTGTGATAGGCGCCATATTGACCGTCAGCCATTTGCTTGGCACCCAGTCAATACCAAGACCGAGATTGACCGTTCCCGGAGAGAAGATGCTGGACTTGAGCACACGGGCGTTCCTCCAGTCCTTGCCGGAAGGTTCCTTGTCCTCCTCCACTGCAGGGGTAGGATAGTTGTAACCGTTGGCGAACTGGCTGAGGAACGTGAACTTGGCGGAGTAGTTCAAAGTCTTTGTTGCCTTGTAGCCCCAAGTGCTCTCGAACAGGATCCGGTCCTTGTTCTTCTGGATGATCGGCTTGTCGGCGGAGTAAAGGAAACCGTAATCCAGCTGGAGACGGTTGTTCCAATACATCTCGTCCTTCTTCCAGTTGGCGTTGCCGTCGATGTAGGTGCTGAGGGCGTAGTTGTTGTAACCTCCCTTCGCCCAATTGGTGAAACTGCTCTGGACAAAGTTCAGGTTCGTCATCAACGACTTGTTCCAATAGTCCGGTTTCGGAGCCACGACCTTTGTCTCCTCTGTCTGTGTCAGAAGCTTTGCGGCGGCGGCCGCGGCTGACTGGGCGTTTCTCCATGTCGTGTCCGTCTGCGCCGGCGCAGCGAGAGACACGAGAGCGAGAGCCACAGACAGCAACACAGCGCGTCTTATTGATTTCACATTCATAGTCAGTTTATTATATTCATTTAATATGAGATGGCAAACACCACCCTCTGCTTTGAAGGCTTGCCGGAGTAGATGTCCTTGCCCTCCTCCTCGCAGACAAAGCTGTCCACAGGGATGCAGCGGATCGTGGCCTTGGTCTCGTCCTTGATCTTCTGCTCGGTCTCGGCCGTGCCGTCCCAATGGCAGAGCAGGAACTTGCCTGTGCCGATCTTGGCCTTGAACTCCTCCCAGTCGTCGCACTTCTCAACGTGTGACGCGCGGAAGTCGAACGCCTTCTGGTAGATGGTCTTCTGGATGTCGTCCAGAAGGGCGGCGATCGACTTGTCAAGCCCCTCAAGGGCGACAGTCTGCTTCTCCAGGGTGTCTCTTCTGTGAACCTCTACAGTGCCGTTCTCCAGGTCACGAGGTCCCATAGCCAGACGTACAGGGACTCCCTTGAGCTCCCACTCGGCGAACTTGAATCCCGGACGCAGGGTGTCACGGTCATCAATCTTGACAGTATGTCCTTCGGCCTCAAGGGCTTTCTTCAACTGAGCCATCTTGTCCAAGATCTTCGTGTGATCCTCTTCGGTCTTGTAGATCGGAACCATAACGACCTGGATAGGGGCCAGAGCCGGCGGAAGGACAAGTCCGTTGTCATCGCCGTGAGCCATCACGAGGGCTCCCATAAGCCTCGTGGAAACGCCCCAGGATGTGGCCCACACGTACTGCTGCAGGCCTTCCTTGTCTGTATATTTCACATCGAACGACTTGGCGAAGTTCTGGCCGAGGAAATGAGATGTTCCGGCCTGGAGAGCCTTCCCGTCCTGCATCATCGCCTCGATGGTGAGGGTGTCAAGAGCTCCGGCGAACCTCTCGTTAGGACTCTTGTGCCCCACGATCACCGGCAGAGCCATGAAGTCCCGGGCGAACCTGGCGTACACACCTACCATCCTCTGTGCCTCTTCCTGAGCCTCCTGCGATGTGGCATGAGCCGTGTGACCCTCCTGCCAGAGGAATTCGGCGGTGCGGAGAAAAAGCCTCGTACGCATCTCCCAGCGGACAACGTTCGCCCACTGGTTGCACATGATAGGAAGATCCCTCCACGAGGTGATCCAGTTCTTGTAGGTGCTCCAGATGATCGTCTCGGAAGTAGGTCTCACGATCAGCTCCTCTTCAAGCTTCGCGGACGGATCCACGACAACGCCCTTTCCGTCAGGGTCGTTCATAAGCCTGTGATGGGTGACGACGGCGCACTCCTTGGCGAATCCTGCCACGTGCTCGGCCTCCTTGCTGAAGAACGACTTAGGAATGAAAAGCGGGAAATAGGCGTTCACAGCGCCGGTCTCCTTGAACATTGTGTCCAAAGCGTGCTGCATCTTCTCCCAGATCGCATAGCCATAAGGCTTAATGACCATACATCCCCTGACGGCGGACTGCTCCGCCAAGTCCGCCTTAACAACCAGATCGTTGTACCACTGAGAATAGTTCTCAGACCTTTTTGTCACTTCCTTTGCCATATACTCTTTGCTGTTTTTGTCAATTATTCTTATTATTGTGCAATATTCCGAAAGGTATGGATTTTGTTCACTAGAGAACATTTGTGTGGCCGACACCTTTGGATACGGCCACGAAGTTACGAATTTATTGTTAAATATAGGAGATTCAGAAATGAAAACACGCACAATCCTCTTTATCTCGGCGCTTCTGGCACTGACTTCGTGCGGTTCAGCGGCGCAGTATGCCAGTGATGCTTCCAGACAGAAGTATCAGGATGGAATCTACTATACCTCCAAGGCCAGGATCCAAGCCGGGGAAGCCGTCGAATCAGCCAACGAGGAAGAGACGGATCTTCTGGTAGCCAAGACCAAGAACTCACCTATCTTCATGAAAAGCGGTGAGAAGGTTGACACTCTGTTCATCCCTGAGAACAAAGCGGCGAGAATAGACTTCAACAACACTAACAACACCACATCCGTTTACCTTTACGACAATGGATGGGACATCTGGGCAGCCTACCAGCCTTGGTACGCGACGTCATGGTATTCCTGGAACCGTCCTTTCTACACGTCAATCTATTGGGGCGCGAATCCTTGGTACTACGGTGGTTGGTACTCACCGTGGCACTACGACCCTTGGTATTATGGATATTCCTGGAGATGGGGCAGTCCGTGGTATTACAGCGGATGGTACGACCCATGGTACCGGGATCCTTGGTACTACGGAGGCTGGGGCTACGGCCATCATCACCACTACGACCGTGACTTCTTCGGTCCTGGCAGCGGACGGGTTTACACTCCACGTCTTAGCACAACCGGCTCAAGCAGAAGAAGCGGAATCGGGTCCTCTTCAAGGAGCGCCGGAGTGAGAAGTTCCTCAATGACCAGATCAAGAAGCGGCATCGGATCAACAAGATCCTCAATGTCAGCGACTACCACAAGGTCTTCAAGCCTTGGCGGACGCACAAGCGGCACAAGGTCATCAATATCCTCGGTCAACAGACCGGCCACCTCTTCTGTAAGGTCTTCGTCATCCAGATCGTCATCCGTCAGATCATCGGCGGACAGAGCGTCGTCAGTACGGTCATCAGCGGGAAGTACGGTCAGATCCAGCGGTTCATCCTCATTTGGAACCTCGACCGGATCCTCTTCCGTAAGGTCATCCTACGGCAGCAGCCGTTCATCATCTTCGTCATCAACGATGTACTCAAGACCGGCAAGCAGTAGAAGTTCAAGCGGAACGACATCAGGAGGCTACTCATCAGGTAGTTCCAGCAGGAGTTCTTCTGGAAGCTACAGGTCTTCGGGATCTTCTTACAGGTCCTCATCCAGCAATGATTATTCATCCGGCTCGACGAGGAGCTCAAGCAGCTACTCCACAAGCAGGAGTTCAAGTTCATATTCTTCCGGCAGCTCAAGCCGTAGCAGCGGCTACTCAGGCGGCGGTTTCTCCGGCGGCGGATCATCCAGAAGCTCAGGAGGTTCGTACGGCGGTGGCGGCAGCTCCAGAAGCAGTGGCGGAAGAAGGTAACCATTAATAACAATTGAAATGAGAAAGGCAATATTCACTGCGCTTTTGTCGTTGACCGCTGTAGCGGCCGGGGCGCAGACTATGTACGACGGGCTGACATTCAGCCAGAACAACTACTACGGAACGGCAAGGTCGATCGGTATGGGCAACGCGATGACGGCTGTCGGCGGCGACCTCGGGTCAATCGGTATCAATCCTGCGGGATCGGCAGTGGCGGGATACTCCCAGTTCACGATCACGCCGAATCTCACGCTCAGTTCGATGAACTCATCCTACAGCGCCTACCCTGTCGGAGGAGTTGACAAGTTCGTCAATGAGCAGGGCAAGAACCTGACACGGTTCTCTTTGCCGAACTTCGGTGCCACGTTCAATTGGGACTTAGGGAACAGAAGCGGCCTTAAGTCCATCACTTACGGAATCGTCGTCAACGGAACGAACAATTTCACCTGCAAGATGCTGGCCGGAGGGGTGAACGACAAGACGAGTTACATCAGTGCGATGACGGTCGGCGCTGACGGATTCCATTCGGGCTTTCTGAATGGTCACCTCGACGGCAAGGGAAACAAAATTGACATTTGGGACAACGCCTATTACGAGAATGACGACCGGAATATGCCCGCCCCTTGGAATGCCATCGTAAATGCGCAGGCTGGAGCGATAGCAAACTACGGGAACTCTTCTGACCCCAACTACGCTTATCGTTACGTAGCCGCGACAGAAATGTGCAGGCCTGTCACCGAGCAAGAAGTCAATGATGGTTATTACACACTCGGCGAGGGGGAATACATCAAAGACGGCGTTGTCATGGACAAAGACGGGAACGGCATTTACAGCCTATCCCTCGGTGGCCCTCTGAATCAGGCTTACGGGCGCAAGGTAACCGGCAGCAAATACGACGCGCTTTTCAACGTCGGGTTCAATTTCAGCGAGACATTTTTCGTCGGAGTGAACTTCGGTGTCACATCTCTCAACTACAATTATGATGAGTATTTCAAAGAGGCCGCCGCAAATCCTGACAATTTCGAGATTGACTTTGGAGAAAAAGGAATAACTCGTTTCAGCGACTACCGTACACGTTACTCATACACGGCCGATGGAAGCGGAGTCTACGGCAAGTTCGGATTTCTTTGGAGACCTGTGGACGGGATACGCATAGGTGGAGCCGTCCAGACACCGACAATCATGGAAATCAACGAACGTTGGAGACAAGACGTCAATGTCAACTACACCGACGCCTCATTCAACGGGTCGGCCAAGACGCCTGAGGGGGACTATTCCTACAGACTACGCTCGCCTTACAGACTCAACGCCGGAGCAGCGTTCACCTTCGCGGGAATGGCTCTTCTAAGCGCGGACTACGAGATGACCGACTACAGCACGATGAAGTTCATGAGCAAGAACGGCGGATGGAATGACGACACCTACGGGAAACTGAATGACGAGATCCGCAACCGTATGGGAGTGTCCCACATGGTAAGGGTCGGAGCGGAGTTCAAACCGGTGCCGGAGATCGCCGTCCGCGCTGGCTACAATTTCACCACGACTCCTGAATATGTCAGCGAAGGCAACAGCAAGACAACGCTGAACGACAGAACCAACGCTTTCTCCGTAGGCCTTGGATATTCATCAAACGGATCGTTCTTCGCGGACATCGCGGCAAGGCTGACTATGCTGTCGGACGAATATATCTCACCTTACGCTGACTACCTTAAAGATCTGGCTTCTCCGATGATCCTCAACAAGAGGGACCTCTACAGCATCACGGCGACCTTCGGGTGGAGATTCTAAAGGTTTTTCAGATAGGAGATTGAATCCGGACCTTCGTTGAAAAGGAGGTCCATGATGGAAAGATTCGGAACGAAACCGTACTTTCGGGCAAAGACCTGGAAGTACGGTTTTTCCAGATTCAGGTCTTTCAATATCTTGTCCGGACGTTTCGGGTGGATGAGTTCCCGGTAATCCATTCCGTAGCGGCCGGAATCCAACGGAATCTCACGGGAACGGACGGGGACATATTCATCGGTCATCCTCAGGTCCACCGAGACGCCGGTCTTCCGGAGGAAGAACCTGATCAGTTGTAAATCAAGGTCGAACAACGTCTCTGGTTGTGAATCCAGGATTCCAAAGAGTTCGTCCTTGTAATATTCAAAATAGGCGGAAGACTCGTAGGCGGAGGCAATCGCCCGTTCGGTGCGGATCAGCCACGGAGTCGAGTAATCCACCTTGATCTCGGTGATCGGCAGCTCATGGGTTCCGCTTTCATGGACAATCGGGAAATTCAAGCTCTGAGGACCGTCGGCGGCATAGTAGCGGAAACGGTTCCGCCATGATTGCTTCTGATAATGCTCGCAGGCCTCAAGGTAAACAACAGAAGGCTTCACCCTGTCCGGAGACAAGATGAAGTCTTTAGCCATCAATGCGAAATAGCTGATCGGCGGGAACCAGGCCACACTCAGCAGCACCGCCGCCTCTTCTTCAGACCTATTCGAATTCTCCCTTCTCGTGGGAGTCGTTTGCCCTGATGATTCCACGCTTCGAGCTTCTGATGAAATTCAGGATCGTGTCACGCTCCTCGCTCTGAGGGAATCCGGCCTCGACCTTGGCGCAGCCGTCGGTGATGTTGTAGCCGGCGAAATAGATCGTGTCGTAGATGTCCTTGATGTTGCGGATCACGTCGGAGGAGAATCCGCGGCGGCGGAGTCCGACGATGTTCACGCCAGAATAGCAGATCGGATCGCGGCCGCAAAGAACATAAGGAGGGATGTCCTTGTTGATCTTGGACATGCCGCCGACCATGGCGTGGCATCCGATCTTGGAGAACTGATGAGCCTTCGCTCCGCCTCCGACAATCGCCCAGTCATCAACAACGGTCTCGCCTGCTATGCCGACAAAGCTTACAAGAATGCAATGATTGCCCACAACACAGTCGTGCGCCACATGGACATAGGACATAAGCAGTGTGTTGCTGCCAATCTTCGTCACGCATTTGCCGCTTGCCTTGGTACCTCTGTTGATGGTCACGCACTCGCGGATGGTGACATTGTCGCCGATCTCCACGTATGTGACCTCACCCTCATATTTAAGATCCTGAGGGATGGCGCCTACCACAGCACCTGGGAATACCTGGCAATTCTTTCCCATCTTGACGTATGAATATATCATAGCATGCGGATGGATCTTGCATCCGTCGCCGATCTCCACGTCATCATCGATGAACGCAAACGGACCGATCTCAATGTTGTCGCCGAGTTTCGCCTTCGGGCTGACCGACGCTAATGGTGAAATTGTGTTCATATTCTAAGTGTTTTATCAGCAAGATTTCTCACGGATGGCCTTGGCAGTCCGTGTGTTGATTGTATGTCCCGGCTTGAATGCGGTCACCTTGGCCTTGAGCCAGCCACCGGCGAGCCTCAGGTCTCCGATAAGATCCAGAAGCTTATGTCTTCCGCATTCATTCGGGAAATGAAGTTTAAGGTTGTTGAGATAGCCGTTGTCGTTTATCGCGAGTTCCGGGACGTTGAACAGGGCGGAAAGTCTCTCTACCTGCTCCGGCTGGACAGGGTGCTCGACGATCACGATGGCGTTGTCCACATCCCCGCCCTTGACCAGATTGTTCTGGAACAGGTACTCGATCTCGTGGAAGAACACGAATGTACGGCAAGGACCGATTTCCTTGGAGTAATCAGTTGACTCGTCCCAATGGGCGGTCTGGACTCCGAGAACCTTTGAGCCGAAGTCCACGGTGATGTCCATTGACGGAGTGTCGGCCGGGGTGATCCTCACGAACGAACCGGTCTTCTCGTCACGGATTTCAATCTCCTCTGGAATAGTGACATATTTCCTGTCAGCCTTCTGTTCTTTCAGGCCGTCCTTGGCGATTGCCTCCACATAATAACGGGCGCTGCCGTCCAGAATCGGAACTTCGACATTATCAATCTCTATGAGAGCGTTATCCACTCCCATACCTGTAAGAGCCGACATTATATGCTCGATTGTGGCGACCGTGGCCTCTCCTTTGGAGATAGTGGTACTTCTGGCCGTCGATGACACATTCTCAGCCAAAGCCTCGACGAACGCATCTTCACCGAGATCCACCCTATGGAACACTATCCCAGTGTCCTCGGGAGCCGGTTTGAGAATCATCTTTGAGATCTTGCCGGTGTGAAGCCCCTTACCATGGAACTCATATTCACCCGCAAGGGTCTTTTGCTTATTCAAAGTCATAATCTATCTTTTGCAAACTGTGTAAAGTTCAGCAGTCTGCAAAGATAGCATGAAATATTTGAATATTCAAGGATTACCCTGCCACTTCGTAGCTATTGGCTACTATTCTTCGCCCTGACGCTTGAAGACGGCGTAGCTGCGGAGGTAGTTCTTAAGCGGGAGGGCTGGCGAGCCAAGGAACACCTGGCCGGACTTGCGGATGTTGCCTATCACACCGCACTGGGCTCCGATCGTGGTGTTGTCGGCTATATTCAGATGCCCCGCTATGCCGACCTGACCGGCGAGGATGCAGTTCTTGCCTATTTTGGTGGAGCCGGCTATGCCGCACTGGGCGGCCATCACGGTGTTGTCGCCGATCTGGACATTGTGGGCGATCTGGCAGAGGTTGTCGATTTTCACGCCGTTGCCGATGATTGTGGATTCCATCTCGGACTTGTCGATCGTCGTGCCGGCGCCGATCTCGACATTGTTGCCGATGATGACATTGCCGATGTGCTCGATCTTCTCCCATGTGCCGTCAGGAAGCGGGGCGTTGCCGAAACCGTCGGAGCCGATGACGGCGTTGGCATGGATGATCACGTTGTCACCGATAACCATTCCCGGATAGATGACGACCCCCGGATAGATGATGCAATGCGAGCCGATCACGGTGTTGTCGCCGACATAGACATTCTCGTAGATCTTCGTGTAGTCCCCCACCTTGGCGTGGTGTCCGACATACGAATGGCTTCCGAGATAGACCTTCTTGCCGAACTTGGTGGTCAGGAACCAAGATGAGCGGAAGCCTCTGTGCCTCTTGTCCGTACGCCTTTTTGTGGAAACATATTTAAGAAGGTCGGCCAACGACTTATAAGCGTCATCGACCTTGACCATGGTCGAAGTCACAGTCTCTTTCGGGACAAAATCCTTGTTGACCAGCAGGACACTTGCCCTGCATGTGTAAACGTATTTCTCGTACTTGGGGTTGGCGAAAAAGCACAACTGACCCGGTTTTCCATGCTCGATCTTGGCGAACGATGTCACAGTGGCCTGCGGATCTCCTTCAACTGTCCCTTTGAGGACCTGCGCCAATTGCTTTGCGGTAAATTCCATCTTATACTGGCAATTTTAATCTACAATTTCTAAGTGATCATTAAAAAATAACTTGAACATTTTGTATGTCTTTATGCTCTATATTTCCTTTATCATCAGTCATGCGCCACCGGCACACTCCTTCTTCAAAAAGAAATCCATCCTCATAAATCTGACACAAATTTAGTTCAACTTATTTTTTTAACGCTTACTAAATGGTCTGCAAAGAAAGCAATTTATTTTCATATTCACTAAAATATTCTTATCTTTGCATCGTTGTGAGAGATAGGAGGACGAAAGCGTCTCCTATCTTTTGTTTTGTAAAACCAGGATTTTATGCGGAAAGAACAGATAATCTCCGGCATCGAAGAGGCCGTGAAAGCCCGCGGGTGCTTCATTGTAGATGTTACGGTCAGCAATGACAACGACATCGTGCTCACCATCGAGAAAGAGGTCGGCGACATGGACCTTGAGGATTGCGTCAGCGTGAACGACGCTTTTCTGACGGCTTTCGACAAGGACGCGGAGGACTATTCCCTGACCGTCACCTCGGCCGGACTCGACCAGCCGTTCAAGGTTCTCAAGCAATACGGGAAGGCCATAGGCTCGGCTGTGGAGGCAAGACTTAAAGGCGGGAAGAAGATCATCGGAGTCCTCACGGGAGCCGACGAGGATGGAATATGCCTGAGATATTCACAGAAAGAGGCTGTTGAAGGCAGGAAGAAAAAGGAGATCGTGGAGCATGAGGACCGCTTCGGATTCGAGGAGATCAATTCCGTCACGCCGCACATTGTTTTCAGGAAATAAGATATTAAGGACATAAACATGGAAAAGAAAGAAGAAATCACTCTGATTGACGCCTTTAAGGACTTCAAGGAAGAGAAGAACATCGACAGACCAGTGATGATGGGTGTGCTCAAGGACGTGTTCCTCACCCAGATCGCGAAGACCTACGGTTCGGCCGACAACTTCGATGTCATCATCAACGTCGACAAGGGAGACTGCGAGATCTACCAGAACTTTGACATCGTCGAGGAGGTCGAGAACCCTAACACGCAGATCACTCTCGACCAGATCAAGGCCGAGACAGGAGATGATGACTACGAGGTCGGAGATGTTTACACCAAGAAGCTGTCCCTCGCGTCATTCGGGCGAAGGGGAATCCTCAACATCAGGCAGAACCTCCAGGGTCGTATCATGGACATCGACAAGGCCAATGTCTTCAAGGCATATTCCGACAAGGTCGGCGAGATCTTCACCGGTGAGATCTACCAGACATGGTCAAAGGAGGTGATCATCCTTGACGACGACAACAACGAGCTGCATCTGCCTAAGGCCGAGCAGATTCCGGGAGAGAGGTTCAAGAAGGGAGACACCCTCCGCGCCATCATCAAGAGCGTGGAGATGAAGAACAACACCACCCCTTACATCACCCTTTCCAGAACATCCAACGAGTTCCTTGAGAAACTCTTCGAGCATGAGGTTCCGGAGATATTCGATGGCCTCATCACCATCAAGAAGGTTGTCCGTGTCCCTGGCGAGCGTGCCAAGGTGGCGGTTGAGTCCTACGACGAGAGGATCGACCCGATCGGAGCGTGCATCGGTGTGAAGGGATCCAGGATCATCGGCATCGTGCGTGAGCTCCGCAACGAGAACATCGATGTGCTCCAGTGGACGAACAACACTCAGCTTCTCATCCAGAGAGCCCTCAACCCGGCAAGGGTCTCATCCATCGACCTCGGCAACTCGGACGAGGACAAGATCAAGGTTTACATGCAGCCTGACGAGGTCAAGAAGGGTATCGGCCGCGGCGGCTGCAACATCAAGCTGGCAGGCATGCTTGTCGGAAGAGAGATCGAGGTCTGGAGAGAGCTTCCTAAGGACGAGGCTCAGGAAGAGGAGGACGTTCTCCTCAGCGAATTCAGCAACGAGATCGACCAGTGGGTAATCGACCGCCTTGAGGCCATCGGATGCGACACGGCCAAGAGTGTGCTCGCGTTCACACCTGAGGACATCGCCAAGAGGGCCGACCTTGAGGACGAGACCGTGGCTGAGGTGTTCAAGATCCTAAGGGCTGAATTTGAAGAGTAACCGTCCAAGGCGGACAGCGGACAATTATTAATTTAAAGGGGTTGAATATGGCAGAAATCAGACTAAATAAAATAATAAGAACTTACAACATCGGACTTCAGAACCTTGTGGACTTCCTGTCCAGCAAGGGGGTCGAGGTCGAAGCCAACCCGAACGCCAAGATTTCAGACGAACATCTCCCTGCTATCGAAAAGCAGTTCGGAAAGGACCTGGAGATCAAGCAGGCTTCGGAAAAAGTTGACATCAAACTCAACGAGATTTTGGAGAAGACCTCCAGGAAGCAGCAGGAAAGCGCCAA
>OKUU01000594.1_pt1 | contig 11513 bp, 8 predicted proteins | sample 1606561 | NCBI WGS metagenome assembly OKUU01 (sample SAMEA3882506, study PRJEB24775) | human gut metagenome | biome: human-associated habitat; feature: intestine environment; material: feces | place: Netherlands | collected 2009/2010
AAAATATATATTCAAGTTACGTACTTATTAGCTGCAGAAGAAACTATTCAACGTGAGTTCGGTGTTTACAATGAAATTACCGATAATTATCCGAAATATCTGCTTTCACTCGACGAATTCGATATGAGCCGTAATGGTATTATCCATAAAAACATCAGAGATTTTTTGACAGATTCCTCTATATAACTGTTTAGAAAAATACCAAATTTAACATTATCACAACCATTACGCATGCTCCTCAGCAGGATTTTTGCGTTCTGTAAAGAATTGTACATTATAGAGTATGCAATGCAAAACGCAATATAACTAATTGCCAAGGAGGAACCCTTATGGAATTAACCGCTGTTGCGCAGCTGCGCCGCATGGTGCTGGAGCATTTATCCCGCTACACCTGGAATAACGAATTGCCTGACCACGTCTACGATATTCTGCAGGAGGTACGCGAGGACACTCCGCGCTACCGCTGCTGTGTTTATAAAGAAAGAGCCGTACTGAAAAACCGTATTGATATGGCGCTGGGCCAGGAGTGCTCCAGCAATATCATCGAGGCTGCCAAGCTGACGCTGAACGAGCCTGAGCGCACCGATTTGCCGATTATCGACGTGCTCCCCGCAGCCTGCGACCAATGCCCGATTGATGCTTATTACGTTACAGATATGTGCCGCCACTGCATCACCCACAAATGCATGAATAACTGCCCGAAAAAGGCTATCAGCATTATTCAAGACCGTGCCTTTATCGATAAAACGAAATGTATCGAATGCGGTCGCTGCAAGCAGATGTGCCCCTACGGTGCGATTATCGAAATCCATCGTCCCTGCGTGCGTGCCTGCGCCATCGGTGCCATCAGCATCGGTAAAAACCGCAAGGCCGTCATTGACCACGAAAAATGTGTTTCCTGCGGTGCCTGCCGCAATGCCTGCCCCTTCGGCGCCATTGACGAGCGCAGCAATATTATCCGCGTTATCTGCGAAATCCAGCAAGGCAAACAGGTTATCGCCCTTGTGGCACCTTCTATCGTAGGCCAATACGGTTTGAAGATTACCATGGCGCAAATTTACGAGGCACTGCAAAAAGCAGGCTTCGCTGAAGTTGTAGAGGTTGGCGTTGGCGCCGATATCACCAGCGTTAAGGAAGCAGAGGAATATCTGAAGAAGGTTCCTGCCAAGCAGGGCTTTATGACCAGCTCCTGCTGTCCTGCCTTTGTTAAGCTGATTAAAACACAGGTACCGGAGGCAGCCGACAATATTTCGGATACACCTTCTCCCATGCTCACCTGCGCTGAGCTGATTAAGGAAAAATATCCTTATGCAGTTACTGTGTTCATCGGTCCCTGCATCTCAAAAAAGGTGGAAGCACGCGAGCACCGCGAAACCATCAACTATGTGCTGACCTTTGAAGAGATTATGTGCATGCTGGAGGGCAAGGATATCAAATTTGCGGAAATGAGCGGTGATACTGCTTATGAACGCGATGCCTCCAAGCTTGGCCTGAGCTTCCCGCTGACGGCCGGCGTAAGCGCTGCTGTGCAGGATACGGTTGCCGCTATGGGCGGTGAGGTACATAATGCGCAATACTGCTCCGGACTGGACAAATGCCGCGACACCGTCAAGGCTGCTGCCGCAGGCAAGCTCGACTGTAGCTATATCGAAGGAATGGCCTGCTCCAACGGCTGTATCGACGGCCCCGCTGCCGTAGGTGACTTCCACATCACTAAGGTTGCCCTGACAAAATATGCTGCTGCGGCGCCAAATAAGCAGGCTGCCGAAGATAAGCACACAAAATAAAAACTTAAAGCCTATCCCTTCTGTCATACCGGCAGAGGGGATAGTTTGTTCATAGTAGGATTTTAGTCTGCTAAAATCATAGAGTACGCTTTACTGCGCACTAAAAGAACGGAGATTCCTAAGCAAATGCAAAACACTCGCTACATCGGTCACCTTGCTGCCCTCATTACGATTGCTACCTGGGGCACAACCTTTATTTCTACCAAGGTTTTACTTACCGGCTTTCAGCCATTGGAAATCCTTTTTTTCCGCTTTATGATGGCCTTTTTCGCCCTTTGGCTGGCCTATCCTAAAATGCTGAAAACAGATAAAAAGCAGGAGCCTGTTTTTATGGCAGCAGGCCTCTGCGGCATCTGCCTCTACTACCTTTTGGAAAACATCGCCCTGACCTATACGCAAGCCTCCAACGTTAGCGTAATCGGCAGCACAGCGCCTTTCTTTACCGCGCTGCTGGCGCATTATTTTATGCATTCTGCCGGCAGCTTAAGCAAACAATTCATCATCGGCTTTTTTATCGTGATGAGCGGTATTGCCTGCATCAGCTTCAACGGCGCAGCCATGCAGCTCAATCCCTTGGGTGATTTGCTGGCGATTTCTGCTGCCGTCGTGTGGGCGTTTTATGCCCTGCTGACGAAAAAAATCAGCAGCTACGGCTATCCTGTTATCCTCGCTACACGCAGAACCTTTTTCTACGGCATTCTCTTTATGGTGCCAGCGCTCGGTTTTCTGGATTTTGAACTGAACCTGGCGCGCTTCGCCAATACTACCTATCTTTTCAATATCGTCTTTCTGGGACTGGGCGCTTCTGCTCTCTGCTTCGTCACCTGGAATTTGGCAGTTAGGGAATTGGGGGCAGTAAAGGCCAGCGTTTATATTTATATGGTTCCTGTTATCACCGTCATTACCTCAGCAATTATCCTGCAGGAGAAAATCACGCTGCTGGTAGCACTCGGCACCATCCTGACGATGACCGGCCTGTTTATCTCAGAATACAGACCGAAGAAAAAAATACAGTAAGAAGGCAAACAAATACGCCCTAGGCATCAACAGCCTAAGGCGTATTTTTATTTATTCTGCATATAATAATTAATAAAGGTCTGCGCAACCTGCGACAGCTCTCTGCCCTTAACTATAGACAGCGTCATCTCCAGAAACAAGCGCTCATCCTTGATTTCCTTGCGGACCAGATTCGCTGGAAACAATTCTACAGCCGGTGCCGGTACAATTGCCACACCGGTATTTTTTTCTGCCCAGGCTATGGCCGAAAGCTTAGTAGTATTAATACTCATAACCTGCGGGAAAATGTGTGAATCCGAGCAAACAGAAAAAAACAGCTCAGAACAGCCACGCGAAAGACATAACGGAATGTCCTCCAAATCATCCAGCAGGATATTAGGCTTATCATTTTTCAGATACGGGCTATCCTTATGAAAAAGCGCAACCAGACGCTCTTTACGGCTGAACAGCGTTTCAAAGCGTTTAGACTGCTTTAGGGGTGCATTGGCAATGCCTATTTCCGTTTTCCCCTCCAAAAGCTGCTGGGTTTGTTCGTCAATCGGCACCTCATACAGCTCATAATTAATATGCGGAAACTCTCTGTAAAAATCACTCAAAAAGTTTTTAATAAAGTTTATTGACATCGAAGGTGACAGACTGATGCGCAGCGTACCGCTAAAGCCTGCCTGACAGTCAACTATCTCCTTCAGAGCACTGTTTTCTGCCGAGCAGATATACTTAGCCTTGTTATATAAAATACAGCCTGCATCCGTAAGCTCAATGCTGTGACCGCCACGGCGCACATGCAGCAGCTGCGTACCAAAACGCTTCTGCAGCACCTTAAGCTGATTACTCAGCGCCGGTTGGGCAATCGCTATCTGCTTAGCTGCGGCAGAAATACTGCCGGCCTCAACTATGGCAATAAAATTGCGGTAATATTCTATGTCCATATATAGTTCTCCTTTACTTCTCTCTGCCTTTATTATACTATACAGCAATATTTCTGAGTACTTTTTTAGTTTTTAAAATTAAATTTTTCATAAAACCAATGACAGCATATGCAAAACGCATATAACTCCAATAGATTATTTTTATAAGTGATTAGGAATAAACGCATAAGTTTTTCGTTTTTTTCTAAAAACAGACAACTATATATCATGAATTCTCCTGTTCCCGCATCAAAGAACGAGTTAACGTATATGCATTTTTTATATGTAAAATGTATTTTCCGTATTTTACTTTATATGTTGATAGATTTAAACTGTAAGCAGATAAGGAAATTTCCAAAAAAGAAAAGAGGTTTTTAAAATGCTGGATGCAACACGTTTGCGCACCCCCTGCCTATTTGACAAAATAGTCAGCGCGGACGAAGCAGCCACACTGATTACCGACGGTATGAATGTCGGTGTCAGCGGCTTCACCCCCTCTGGCTATCCTAAGAAAACCACACTTGCTCTCGCTAAAGCCATCAAGGCCGGCAAAAAATGCCGTATCAATATTTGGAGCGGTGCTTCCGTCGGACCGGAAATCGAAGAAACACTTGCCGAAGTCGGCGGTATCAGCGGACGCATGCCTTATTATGCAGCCTCCAACAAAATACTCAGCCGCCAGATCAACACCGGCAGCGTAACCTATATTGATCAGCATTTAAGCCACTTTGCCCAACAAATCGACTACGGCTTTTACGGCGATGTTGATGTTGCAATCGTTGAAGCCGCTGCTATTAATGCAGACGGCAGCATTGTTCTCGGTTCCGGTGTTGGCAACACGCCTATGCTTGTAAAGCATGCAAAAAAAATTATCGTTGAGGTCAACACATCTATCCCGCTGACGCTGGAGGGAATGCACGATATTTACATCTGCAGCAAACCACCAGAGCGCACCGAAATTCCTATTTACCATGTCGGCGACCGCATCGGTTCTCCTTATGTAAGCTGCGGACTTGACAGAATTACCTGCATCGTCGAATCAGACATTGTCGACCATGTACGCAATTTAAGCGCTCCTGATGAAGCAAGCAAAAAAATTGCCGCTAACCTGGTTGATTTTTTGGAGCACGAGCAGCGCCACGGCCGTCTGCCACAGCAAATGCTGCCGTTGCAGTCCGGCGTAGGAAACATAGCCAATGCTGTATTAATGGGTTTGGCAGAATCTAAATTTGATAATCTTACTATGTACTCGGAGATTTTGCAAGATTCTGTTTTTAAGCTGATCAAATGCGGTAAGGTCACCCAAGCCTCCGGCTGTGCCTTCACCCCATCGCCGACAGTTTGGGAGATGTATAAAGAAGATCCCGAGCTCTACCGTAATCGCATTGTTCTGCGCCCGCTCGACATCAGCAATAATCCGGAGGTCATCCGCCGCCTCGGCGTTATCTCCATGAATACAGCGCTTGAATTTGATATTTACGGTCAGGCAAATTCTACCCATGTTATGGGCAACCGTATGATGAACGGTATCGGCGGCAGCGGAGATTATATGCGCAACGGTTACCTGACAATATTCTCTACCCCATCAACTGCCAAAGGCGGTAATATCTCGAGCGTAGTTCCCATGGTTTCACACGCAGATCATACCGAACATGATACGATGGTTTTTATTACCGAGCAAGGTGTAGCCGATATCCGCGGTCTGAGTCCTCTAAAACGGGCCAAACTGATTATCGAAAAATGCGCCCACCCCGATTTCAGGGAACAGCTTTATGATTACCTGAAAATGGCGCAAAGAAAAAACGGCCATGAGCCTGTTGATTTGGAACACGCCTTCGACATGCACATAGCGTTAGAAAAAACAGGCACGATGAAAGAGAAATCCAAGGAGGAAAATCATTATGACTACACGAGAAAATTTACAGCTTAGCTTAGATGCCTATGATGCCAAGGTTGCCAAGGCAATCGCAAAATTCCCTGAACGGCAGCATTTAAGCGAAAAGCGCTTATATACACCCTTAGATATCGATGAAAAATTTGATTATAACAGTAAACTCGGCTTTCCCGGTCAGTATCCCTTCACCCGTGGCGTACAGCCCACAATGTACAGAGGCCGCCTGTGGACTATGCGTGCTTATGCAGGCTTTGCCACTGCCGAAGAAACCAATGCCCGTTACAAGTATTTGCTGCAAGCAGGCCAAACCGGTCTTTCCGTAGCTATGGATTTACCGACACAAATCGGTCTGGACAGCGACGCACCGTTATCCGAAGGCGAAGTAGGCAAGGTTGGCGTAGCAATTGATTCTCTCGCTGACATGGAAAAGCTTTTTGAGGGCATTCCGCTGGATAAGGTCAGCACATCGATGACCATCAACGGTCCGGCAGCCGTACTTTTGGCAATGTATGTTGCTGTTGCCGAAAAGCAGGGCGTAAAGCCTGAGCAGCTGAAGGGCACTATTCAAAACGATATTCTCAAGGAATATATCGCCCGTGGGACCTATATCTTCCCGCCACGTCCTTCCATGCGCCTGATCACAGATACCTTTGCTTATTGCTCGCAGAATATCCCAAAATGGAATACTATCAGTGTTGGCGCTTATCACATCCGCGAAGCAGGTGCTTCCGAGGTACAGGAAATCGCTTTTGCCTTCGCTAATGCCATGGCCTATATTGATGCTGCAATCAAAGCAGGCCAAAAGGTTGATGATTTTGCTCCCGGCATCAGCTGGATTTTTACCGCAGGACTGAATTTCTTCTCTGAAATAGCCAAATTCCGCGCTGCCCGCCGCTTGTGGGCACGCATCATGAAAGAGCGTTACGGAGCTACCGTTCCCAAAGCACAGATGCTGCGCGTACACGTTCATACCGCAGGCAGCGTGCTGACAGCACAGCAGCCTTTGAACAACGTTGCCCGCATTACCTGGCAGGCTATGTCTGCTGTACTTGCAGGCATTCAGTCGATGGCCTGCTGCGCGTATGACGAAGCCATTGCCCTCCCGACGGAAGAAAGTGCAACTCTTGCACTGCGTACCCAACAGCTCATCGCTTACGAAAGCGGTGTTGCCGACACTATCGACCCCATGGCCGGTTCCTATTATGTTGAAGCACTCACTGACAAATTTGAAAAAGAAGCTTATGAATACATCCAAAAAATTGATGCCATGGGCGGTGCGGTTGCTGCTATCGAACAAGGCTATATGCAAGGTGAAATGGCTGCCCATGCCTACGAATATCAGACAGATATCGAAAAAGGCAAGCGTACAGTCATCGGCGTCAACAAATTTGCGGACAATAAGGCTGTCAAAACAAATGATGTTATTACGGCAGATTTAAGCGTTGCGGAACGTCAGATTGCCCGTGTAAATGAAATGAAGGCTCACCGTGACCAGCAAGCAGTAGATGCTTCCCTGAAAGCTCTGAAGGAAGCTGCCAAGGGTGAAGCTAACCTTATGCCTTATCTGATTGATGCTGTTAAAACCTATGCAACCTTAGGCGAAATCTGCGGCGTACTGCGCGAGGTTTTCGGAGAATACCAGCAGGGAGGTAATTTGTTTTAAGGCTAAGGCAGGTGTTCACGTTGCATTTGGCGAATACCATGGCAATAGTTAAAATTAAAGCAAAGGCAGGTATTAACAATGACAACTAAAGCATTAGCAAAATTTACCGCAGAATTGTGCTACGAAAAGCTTTCTGCTCACAGCATCGAAATGGCTAAAAAATGTCTGTTGGACTGGCTGGGAATTGCTATCCGCGGTTCGCAGGAAAAACCTGTACGTATTATACATGATGTTATCCTGCAAGGTGATGCACCACAGGCGAATATTTTCGGCAGCCTTCCCGCCAAAAAGGCCAGTGCCCTGAACGCAGCCTTTATCAACAGTGCTGCCTCTCACAGTCTGGACTTTGATGACCTGCATAACCCGTCGATTATTCATCCGGCCTGCGTTGTTGTTTCTCCCGCACTGGCTGTCTGCGAGGCAGAACACAAAAGCGGCAAGCAGCTCATCGCAGCAATTTGTGCAGGCTACGAAGCAAGCGGGCGCGTAGGCGAAGCAGTTATCCCGGAATCCTACTTCTTTTGGCATACTACCGGTACCGCAGGCACCATCGCCGCCGGTGCTGCTGCCGCCAACGCTCTTGGACTTGACGCACAGCAGACCTTGATGTGCTATGGCAGCGCCGGCACCCAGGCCGCAGGCCTGTGGGAATTTCTCAAAGAAGGTGCCATGAGCAAGCCGCTGCACACGGGCAAGGCTTCCTACAGCGGTGTCCTCAGCGCTTATCTGTCGCAGAAGGGTTTTACTGCAGCCAGTGAAATTTTAGAAGGCGAAAAGGGCTTCTGCCGTGCCATGGTCAAAGAACCGCATTTGGAGAAACTTACCGAAAACATGAGCACTGATAAACTGAAAATCGACATCAACTCCTTCAAGCCCTACGCTTGCTGCAAGCATGCCCATGCCGCTCTTTACGCCATTCAAGAGCTGCGTAAGGCTCATTCCCTACAGCCTGAGGACATCGCTGAAATTAAACTGTACGTCAACGATATTACCAACTATCTGATCAACAATCCGCAGCCGCAAACTCCCTACGGCGGCAAATTCAGTATTCAATATTGCTCCGCTGCTATGCTGAAGTTCGGCGAAGTAGGCATTGCGCAGTTCAGCGAGGAATGTATCCATAACAAAGAGCTTATGAATTTAATGCAGCGCATCAAGGTTATCCGTGATGAGGCTATGGAACAGCTTCATGCAGCAGATGCTTCCAAGCTGGCTTCCAGAGTAGAAATCCAGCTGCAAAACGGACAAACACTTACAATGCAGGTTGATTATCCTAAGGGAGATCCGGAAAATCCTCTGACTTGGGAGGAGCTCTGCGCCAAGTTTATGAGCCTTGCCGTACCTGTTTACGGTGAAGCAAAGGCATTACGTTTACAAAATTGGGTAGCAAGCCTTGAGCAATGCAACGACGTTGCCCAAGCGCTGGACGCCTGTCTAAAGGAGGAATGATTTATGCAACCGGAAGAAATTATCCGAAGCGTAAAAGATATCTACACGCATAACGCTTTTATGCAGCACTGCGGCATAAAGGTTCACAGCATCAGCTGCGGCAAAGCTGCAGTCGTCCTGCGCATCGACCCTGCTATCCACACAAACCTTAACGGCAAGCTGCACGGAGGCTTGCTTACAACACTGGTAGATAATGCCACCGGCATCGCCTGCGCCGCTATGGGCAAGCGCGTGGTTACGGTATCGATGACCGTAGATTTCATTAAGAGCGCTCCTTCCGGTGCAATGGTAGAAGCACAGGCTGAGGTTGTTTCGCATAATGACCAGTTGATTACTATGCAGATTCATGTATATGATACTGATGCAGATACACTGCTGGCTACCGGCAGCTGCTGTATGCTGACGATTGCCGACTTCCCCGGAATTCCGGAAAAATGGTAAGTGTCAGCTTCGCAAGCAGTCTATAAAGCGTATACCATAACAGCTTAACTGCTTTCGTTACAATGTAAAAAGGCGTTCTCCCCTGCGGGAGAACGCCTTTACTGTAAGCAAAAACTCTTTATCAAATTCATTCCGCCTTAATTGTTTCAACCTGCTCAACGGAAAGTGAAGTAGCCTTAGCAATATCCTCTACAGATAATCCCATACTTAAAAGACGCTTTGCAGTTGCAGTCTTTTCTTCTGCCTTGCCTTCGGCGAGACCTTCTGCCTTGCCTTCGGCGAGACCTTCTGCCTTACCTTCGGCAAGACCTTCTGCTTTGCCTTCGGCATGTGCTTCGTCACGCAGGTCTTTCATACGCATTTCGTAAGTCATATAGGCATCCCTCACTTTCTTATCATTTTTAATTTCTACAATCGTGTCAGCAACCTCACGTGTAAAATTACTGTTAATAGTATTGCTGTTGATGTAGTCAAACAGACTTTGAATGTCCGGTGACACATCACCTTTGGTTCCCAAGGTATTGAGAAACATAATAACTGCTTCATCTGCCAATTCAATATTCATGTTTTCCAGACAACGCTTCTTAAAGGTATAAATACGCTGAGAATCCTGAAAAAAATCAAACAGGCAAAAGAAAATTATATACGTAGGAGATAATTCGTCATAATCCTGACCTTTTTGGAGCATATCCGTATCAAGCATAGCTTGATAGTAGCGAGTACGCTTAGGCAACAGAAATTTTCCTGTAGCACGATTAACAGGATTCTTTACCTGCATTTCCAAATTGTAATGAGTATTGGCAGCATCTGCAATTCTAACATCCAAACGAATACCATGGCTGTCAGGATAAACATCAATAGTCTGCTCTGCTTCAAGATAGGTAATATCTGCAATTTGGGTGTGTAAAAGTTCCTCCAGAATATGCTTGCAGATGCGTTTTCTGAGCATAACGTGCTTGAAAAGAAAATCGTTAGACAGAGTCAGCTTATCGAGATTAGAGATTTGCTTTTGCATATGTTTCCTCCTTTGATTATAGCATAATTTGCAGTAAAAATATATAAGCCGGCAATTGCGACTGACATAAAGGAAAAGGCGCCTGCCGAAAGCTCGACAGGCGCCACTGGTCCGCACGACCAGGCATAAGCTCCGCCAAAATGCGGCTACCTATGCAACTAAGGTAATTATAACACAGAAGCACTTTAAAAACAATAGTTCGTTAAGCAAAAAGTGCTATTACACTTAGGGCATATTTCATTACTGCAAAAGGCGTTCTCCCCTGCGGGAGAACGCCTTTACTGTTTACTGAACTTTATTCACTTGTCACTGCCGACAATTTATTTTACCAGCTTGTTGCCGTAATGGTCGCGCTCGCCTTTAGTATCGTTTACGCGTACACGTTCGATCTTATCGCGATCGCCATCTTCACCGCTAATGCGGTCTACACGGATGCGGCCCAATTCAGGCTCAAATTCTTTGATGATCTTTTCTTCCAGAGCTGCGCCGTTTTCGATTGCACGATAGAGCATTGCAGCAAATTCATAACGAGTCATCAGGCGGTCACCGCCGAAGTTGCCGTCAGGATAGCCTTCGATGTAGCCGTTGCCTGCCAGCTTAGCGATGTATTCATATGCCCAGTGGTTAGCCGGAACATCCGGGAAGAGTTTGGTCTTGGTTTCATCCAGCATACCGAATGCTTTTTCCATCTTAGCCATCTTGGCGCCCATTACTGCCAGCTGACCGCGGAGGTCGATAACCTCGCGTGCCAGAGCGGTACGGCTGTTGCTTACATGGTTGGTGCGGTCCAGAGCAAAGGATACGCCTGCGTTAATCATGTTTTCGCCGTTGCCTACAGTACCTGCAACACTGAACATTACCTTTTCATCAGGACGATAGTAAGCGCCGATTGCAGCAGCGTTTTCGCCTGCATAGTTGCCATAGCCTGCGGAGAAGGTCAGTTTGTCGTCCGGATCAAAGTCCATCGGATGCAGGGCTGCCAGAGCTGCTGCGCCTGCGCCAACCTTGTTTACACGGCTGCCAAGCTTGTTGATGCGGTTGGTGTTGCTGATGACTTGGTTTTCAACACCATCAATGCGGTTGTTGATATCTGCTTTTGCTTGATGTAGCTGACCGCCATTGATTGCGTCTTTGGAATCTTTTTCCACCTTACCGTCTGATACGTTGGTAACTTTTTGGTCATTAGCATTCAGGCCGTCAGCACTGATATAGGTTTTGTCGCCAACTTTAACACCATCATCGCTGATGGAGGTCTTGCCAGCAGTTACAGCGTTTTCAGTTACACTAACCTTTTCACCAACCTTCAGGCCGTCTTTGTTCATTACAGTTTGGTCAGCTT
>OKUU01000596.1_pt1 | contig 11488 bp, 7 predicted proteins | sample 1606561 | NCBI WGS metagenome assembly OKUU01 (sample SAMEA3882506, study PRJEB24775) | human gut metagenome | biome: human-associated habitat; feature: intestine environment; material: feces | place: Netherlands | collected 2009/2010
GATATTACCATTCCAGTAAGTTTGAGACTTCTTGCTGGGTGTACCGCCTGATTCAAAATGAACCAAGTCGCCAAGAGGAATCCAATCAACTCTACAGCTCATACCCGATCGCCTCCAAATTCTTCTTGATTTGTTCTTGCAAACGATTGGACTCTTTGAAACATTTGGAGATTTCACTGGTCAGACGAGCCATCTTCTCCTCGAAGGGTTCACCATCATCTTCGGTTTCAGCTATACCGACATATCGACCTGGCGTAAGAATGTAATCCTGTTTGGCGATATCCTCAGTTGTGGCGATGGCAGAAAAGCCCTTCTCCTCTTCCAGTGTTCCAGCACGGAATGCGTCGAACGCTCCCGATACCTTGGCGATGTCTTCATCGGTGAACTCACGCAGTTTACGAGAAACCATGGTTCCCATGTCCCTCGCATCAATAAACAAGGTCTTGCCCGGCTGGGCCTTCTTGTTTGTGATTATCCACAGACTCACAGGAATACCCGTGCTATAGAAAAGCTTATCGGGCATGGCAATGATGCCTTCGACCAAATCTTTTGCGACAATGTTGGCTCGAATATCGCCTTCACCGCTCGTTTGACTTGATAAAGCGCCATTGGCAAGCACTAGACCAATACGCCCTCCAGCCGGCTGCAGATGATGAATCATATGTTGCATCCATGCAAAGTTGGCGTTGCCTTCTGGCGGAGTGCCGTAATCCCATCTCGGGTCTTCTTTGAGCTTATCCCCTCCCCAATCTTTCAGATTGAATGGCGGATTGGCAAGAATGAAATCGAATCTCTCGTTCTTATGCAGATCATTAAAGAACGTATCCGCATTATGATCGCCAAGATCGGCGTCAATACCACGGATGGCAAGATTCATCGTCGCCATTTTCCATGTAGTCGGGTTGCTTTCCTGCCCGTATACGGACAGATCAGAAATCTTGCCTTGATGCCGTTCAACAAACTTGGCCGACTGCACGAACATGCCGCCAGACCCGCAGCAAGGATCATAGACCCGCCCATGGTAAGGCTCAATAATCTCAACCAAGGTTTTCACAATGCAGGCCGGCGTATAGAACTCTCCAGCATTCTTGCCTTCAGCTTCCGCGAACTTGGCCAAGCAGTATTCATAGGTGCGTCCAAGAATATCTCTGCTGTCACCTTTATCCGCCATCTTTACGTTGGTGAACAGATCCACAACCTCGCCCAAGCGGCGCTTGTCGAGCTCCTGACGGGCAAAGTTCTTGGGGAGAATATTCTTCAGCTTATCGTTCTCCGATTCAATCGAACGCATAGCCTCATCGATTACCTTGCCAACCTCTGGAGTGTGCGCAGCGGCGGCAATCACATTCCAACGTGCATTTTCAGGCACAAAGAAAATATTCTCTGCCATGTACTCGTCGCGATCCTCTTCAAAGCCTTCGCCTTCATCCACAAGCTCCTGATGCTTCTGATCGAACTTGTCGGAGATGTACTTCAGGAAGATCAGGCCGAGAACCACATTCTTGTATTCCGAAGCATCAATGTTGCCCCGTAGCTTGTCCGCGGCTTTCCAAATCTGCTCTTCAAAGCCGATTTCCGCCGTATTATCGTTTTTCTTCTTCGCCATTTCCTGTTCCTACTCTTCAATCTTGGTATCAGCCCAAAGCTCGCACTGCTTCATCACAGTATCCATGGCATCATCGACGCCTTCAGGCGGATACTTGTATTTTCGCAGCAAACGTTTGATCGCACGCCGCATTCCAGCACGGGCACTTTCCTTCTTCTGCCAGTCAATCGTGGCACTTCTTTGCATGGTTTCAGTCAACTCACGCGCTATAGCAACCAACTGGTCGTTGTTATAGAAATCCTTGACCGCTTGAGGTTTGGTAATGGCATCATAGAATGCCATTTCCTCATCATTCAGTCCAAGCTTCTGGGCATCATCACGGTCTTTCATAATGTCACGAGCCATTTGAAGAAGCTCTTCAATGACCTGCGCATTGGTCAGCATGCCATTGAGATAGGAGTTCAATGTGCTTTGCAGCATCTCGCTGAATTTCTGTGCTTTGACCACGCTGGTCCGCTGATAGGCACGAACTTTCTCCTTGATGAGTCGTTTCAGACTCTCGACGGCGATGTTCTTTTCCTTCATGCCAGCGATTTCCTGAAGAAACGCTTCATCGAACAAGGAAATCTCAACACTGTTCTTGTCGAAAAGGTTGATCACGCCATCAGCGTGAACGGTTTGCTCAAGGATGTCGCTTACACGCTTGTTGAATTCGGCGTAGGTCATGCCTCCACCACCGTTACCTTTACGCCCGGTAAGGCGAAGTACCTGAACACGCAAAACCGACAAATAAGCTGCTTCGTGCTGGTCCTCTTCAGAAACCAGGCTCTTGCATAGGCTCAATGCCTGGTTCATCAGTTGGCATTGCTTGAGGAAGTTTTCGGTATCTTCATGACGCTTCGGCTCAAGCAGCCAATCGGTTCCTTCGGCAATGGCATCTGCCAAAGCCTCTCGACTATTCGTAAAAATCAATTTCCTGTAGTCGAAGCCATACATAAGGTCGCGGCATACATCAAGTTTTTCAACAAATTTCGGGTAAGCCGTCGCAGCAATATCCATATTGCTGTAATTATGCTGATCTCGATTCGTATAGTCCTTCATTGCTTGCTTAAGAGCTCCGGCGATGCCTATATAGTCGACTACCAGACCGCCTTCCTTGCCTTTGCAAACACGATTCACTCGGGCAATGGCCTGCATGAGGTTATGACCCTTCATCGGTTTGAAAACGTACATAGTCGACAGACTTGGTACGTCAAAGCCCGTAAGCCACATATCAACGACAATGGCAATCTTCAATGGATCGTCATCATCTTTGAACTTCCGCTCCATCTCCTTCTTATGCGTGCTACCTCCGCACACGTCGAACCATTCCTCGGGATCCTGATTCGACATGGTCATCACCACACCGATTTTTTCTTTCCATTCAGGGCGTAATTCCAAAATCTTGTAGTAGATTTTCATCGCAATCGGGCGACTATACGCAACAATAAGAGCCTTGCCGGCAAGCACATCAGCACGGTTGTTCTCGTAATGGTCAACAATGTCACGGCAGAGCGCATCGATGGTTTCCGGAGTATCAAAAATCGCATCAAGCCCGCCAAGGTCATGCTTGGATTTCTCAATACTTGCTTCATCTGCTTGATCAGCAAATTCCCTATAAGCGGCGTCAATTCGCCCAAGGGCTCCCTCATCCAGATGCAGTGCGACAACTCGACTCTCATAATAAACCGGTTTAGTTGACTCATCTTCAACTGATTGAGTCATGTCGTACACATCGATGTAGTCACCAAAAATCTCACGAGTATTACGGTCATCCGTCGATATGGGGGTACCCGTAAAACCGATATAGGAAGCATTCGGCAAAGCCCTGCGAACCATACGAGCCGCGCCAATACTCACCTTGCCATTCTCATCGATGGTTTCTGTGAGTCCGTATTGGCCTCGGTGGGCCTCATCCACCATGACAATAACGTTGTTCCGGTCGCATAGCGGTTCATCTCCATCAGAGAATTTCTGCATGGTGGTGAAAATAATGCCGTTTGCTTCCCGCCCTTCCAGCAATTCCTTCAAATTCTGCCGACTTTCAGCCTGCACCGCCTGCTGGCGCAGGAACTTCGCACATCTGGTGAACTGACCGAACAACTGGTCATCCAAATCATTGCGATCAGTAATGACCACAATCGTTGGGCTCTCCAAATATTTTTGAATCAAATGTGCGAAGAACACCATCGACAGAGATTTGCCGCTCCCCTGGGTATGCCAGAACACGCCAATTTTGCCATCTCCAGCAACCGCATCCTGAGCGCGGACAACAGCTTTTTTCACGGCAAAATACTGGTGATATGCACCAAGAATTTTGACTATTTTTTCAGAAGTATCGTTAAAGCACACGAAATTCTGAATAATATCCAACAACCTTGCTTTTGGCAGCATTCCATCAAGCATGGTCTTCCACGAAGCGTTCTTCGTTTCGGAATAGTCCCCATCGACAGACTTCCATGCCACGTAACGATCCTCGTCCGCGGTAATGGTACCAACTCTAGTTTCAGTCATATCGCTCATTACGCAGAACACATTCGGCACAAACAAGCTCGGAATCTGCTTCATGTACTGACGAAGCTGCAAATAAGCGTCAGACGCATCAGTTTCCACACGTGACGGCGACTTAAGTTCGAAAATGACCAATGGCATGCCATTGATGAAGATAATTATATCAGGGCGCTTCTCTGAATATTCGACAAAAGTCCATTGATTGACAACTTGGAACACATTGTTTTCAGGATGGTTGAAATCTAGAAGGCGAACGATTTCATTCCGTTCTTCTTTACCATCAAAATAACGGACTTCCACACCAGACTGAAGATAGTCATTAAAAATTTCATTCCGCTGCTCAAGACTTCCACCCTCAATATTCTTAATTTTGAGAATTGCCTCATCAATTGCCTTCGCAGGCAACCCTTGATTGACATTAGACAATGCTTCCGGGAGAACATCAGGAATAAAAACATCTTGATAATTCTCAGAAGAACGACGAACATCCGGACCGAACAAATGCTCATATCCCATTGAATCCACAAGATGGTCAATGATCGTATGCTCATACCAGTCTTCATCGATAATCATGGAGTGATTCTTGCCAAGAACAGATTCAACTAACGAACTGTCCATCATGCGCTTCTTTGCCATATCTACTCTCATTCACCGATATCCGGAAAACCATCCAAACCGATTGTACGCTACCAAGGGGGTTCTACTGCCACTTTGCACACCGACGTCGGTACAAACAACTTGAAACAAATCACTTCCGCCCCTCCCAATCTGCATATGTATCATTATCTTTGGTCCTCCACTCACGACGTCCATTAGCAGTCGCACGTCCTTGTACAAAAGCAGCAGCGGCAGAAGGCGAAGAGAAAGGCACATCTCTTGTCAAAGTCGCAATCCCCTTATCATCGATAACGATTGCTCCCTCATTGTTTAATCGTTCATGAAGCTGTTTCCGTAATTCAAACTGCCTGCGAGTACTTTCGACAACATTGTCCTTACGCGTTACTTCTGCAGCAATCGCAGACCCTTTAAGCACAGTAAATTCACCATCAATAATTTGCCCATAAGCAGTACCTCCATGTTTCTTTACCGATACTTGGAATATCGGAGAATCATATTGCAATGCTTCCCCTGCCTTCAATGCATCATCCCATTTTGATGAACGACCACGAAACACTTCTACCCCAAGTACCGGCAGAATCGTCAGAAATTCCTTAATGAAATGATTCATATCCGAAGCATCTGCTTCCGGCAAATCCGCACCCCCTGTAGGCTCATTGCCGTTTTCCAAAGGAATACGTCCAATCTCCTTAGCTCTCTGGATAAGCTGAGCCTCAATGTAGCGAGCATGTGCACTAGTCAGGTTGCCATCTTTTGAAGTGACAAACACTACTTCAGACCAGAATGATTTCTTGGCCGCATGCTGTTTTAAGCGACTTGCAATATTGTCGCTTTCACCAATATAAGCCAATGGACTTCCATCACTTTTGTCACCAAGCAGGATATAAACGCCTGTACGCTGAGCTTCTTCGCGTTGATAGATTCGACCAAGTTCACTGCGGCTGCCTTTAAACACATGGCCAGTCCAGTTCATGATTTCTGCTGTAACTAAACCACTAAAAGTTCCATCAATCAGAAATAACCTGATCTGCTTACCTTCTGCCATAATGACCAGCTTCCTCCCATTTACAGCGATTGTATCGGTCCGAACATCAGAAAACACTCATTGACACAGTGCCATCAGGCAGCGTGAACCCGCTACATGCGGGAACAAAAATATAGTTATTCCGCCGCAACGGACTTGTATACTTACTCGTATACTTCAAGCAAACTATAAGGTGAAACATGTCGGTTACATCGATTCTCGACAATATGATTTCCGTCACCGATCTCAACCGCGGTGGCGCAAGCAAAACACTAAGCCGAGTCGGTAACAACCACCCAGTCATCGTGCTCGACGGCAATCGGCCCAGCGCGGTTATCATTACCCCCGATGACTATTGGCGCCTCACTCAAGCGGAAGAGGATTTCGCACTATACCAAGAAGCCATGGACCGCCTACACAATGGCGACGGAACACAATTGACCGACATAGACGTATTCGGCGAGCATTACCATTCCGTCAACGACGGTTTTGAACCAGAATTTGAATAAGGCTTGCAACAACGCCAGTTTCGACAAGATTTTCAGACAGCATAAGGAGAACACATGCGGTTGGAAATGACGGGAAGCTTTGATGCCGATGGGAGTGCGGCATCATCCAATGACCTGCTGTTCCTTGGATTCCACGGATACAGCAACGATGAATCGGGAATGGTGCGCATCATCAACGCGATCTGTGCAACCGGCAGTCCCGACAACACGCATCACGCCAACGCCAACGGAAACGGCAACGTCAATAGCAATACCAACCGCAATCCCGCTGCCGACCCACCCATCAAGCCCAACTACATCTCATTCCGCGGCACATATACGCGCCCATACATCGCCACTACTGGTATCCCGACGGATGCTCCGTCAGCGAGCGCCAACATGAGTGCAGCCAGGTCGGCGCCGAAGTGGTGTGCATGCTGCAATCGCCGGTATTCCAGCGTTTCCGCAAGGTGTTGATCGGTTTTTCACAGGGCGGATACCTGTCGTATCGCATGACTACGGAGTATCCGGACGTGTTCGATATGGCGGTGTTGCTCAGCCCGTCATTCAAGGGGGAAACAGCGGACACGATCCCTGCCGGCCGCACACGATTCGCGCTTTGCTACGGCAGTGATGACCGTACGATTCCAATCGCCGACCAGCAGTGTGCCCGTGAGCAACTTGGCTCGACCGGTCGTTGCACGTATTTCGAATATCCCGGCATGGCGCACAACATATGTGATCAGGAAATTGCCGACGTGCACGCCTGGCTGGGATTGTGAGCCATGGCGAGTACTCACATACCATGCGTAATTGGAATCTCGCCAAAGAACGCTCACTAGAGCTGATAAGTGTAGCTTATTTTTGCGTTAGCTATATGTAATCGGATAAGTGTAGCTTAATTCCGCATTAGCTACATGTATTTGCCTATAGAAAAAGCCGGACGGTGGATTCCTGGATCCGCCCGTATGGGCGAACCCGTTGAATCCGCCGTCCGGCGGCGCGACTGCTTCTCAAGAATGTGTGCTTGACTCACATGGATGGTACTGAGAACCATTCGCTTAACGATCTGCTTCCATGCGCGCCAACCACGTAAGGAACGCGGCTGCGCGGCACGGACACAAATCAAGTCTTGCGTGGCTCGGGCCGCGGTGGGCAACGCCACGGCGGCCCGAAAGCCAAGGGATTACTCTAGCCGCAGCCTGGAATAATCGCAAGCCGACCGAACTTCGGTTCAGGCTTTGGCGACTTCCACGCTGAGCTCGGAGCCGCCTTCCTTCACGTCGAAGGAGGTGGCGAGCGTCTCGGAGGTGATGAGATCCTTGAACTGCTCGACCTTCGCCACGTCATCGGCCGGTACGGTCAGCGTCAGGGCGATGCGGTCGGAGATTTCCAGATCGGCGGCCTTACGGGCGTCCTGCACGGAGCGGATCACGTCGCGGGCGTAGCCTTCGGCAACCAGATCGTCGTTCAGCTCGGTGTCGAGGATCACGAAACCGCCGGTCGGCAGGGCCGCGGACACGGAGTTGGCGGCCTCTTCGGCGTTCTGTTCCTCCACGCTGTTGATCAGCTCGTACTCGCCCTCTTCCAGCGTAATGTCGCCGTTCGGGGTCTCGCACACCGGAGCGCCGGAAGCGTCCACATGCCATGCGCCGGACTTGGAGGCCTTGATGGCGAACTGCACGTCCTTGCGCAGGCGCTTGCCTGCAACGCGGGCGTTCACGCGCAGCTCGTGGATGATCTTCAGGCCCTGGGAGCCCGCATCCTCAAGCGTGCACAGCTCCACGTCCTTGACGTTGAGCTCGGACTTCAGAATCTCGTCGTACGCGGCCACGGCGGCGGTATCCTCCACCACCACGGTGAGCTTGCTCAGCGGCTGACGCACGCGGATCTGCTTCGCCTTACGCATGGACAGGGTGCTGGAGACGACCTCGCGCACCTTCTCCATCGCATCGACCAGAGCCGGATCGTCGACGAGCACGCGGCCAAGCTCGGTGGCTTCGCCGGTCTTCTCGTCGGCCAGGAACGGCCAGTCGGCCAGATGCACGGATTCGCCTCCGGTCAGGCCGCGCCACACGGATTCGGCTTCCATCGGGGCAAGCGGCGCAAGGACGCGCATGAACACCTCAAGCACGGTGTATAAGGTGTTGAACGCGTTCTCGTCTTCCTTCCAGAAGCGGTCGCGGTTGTTGCGGATGTACCAGTTGGTGAGCATGTCGATGAAGTCGGATGCCGCATCGCAAGCGTCGGAGATCAGGAAGTTGTCCAGCGCATGCTGGGTCTTCTCGACCAGGCGGCGGGTGCGGGCCAGCAGGTAACGATCCATTTCCGGCAAGGCGGCAACCTCGTCGGCCCGCAGCGTGCGCGCATCATACCCGGCCGCGTTCGCGTACAAAGTGAAGAAGTAGTAGGAGCTCCACACCGGCAGCATGACCTGGCGCACGGTGTCGCGAATACCATCCGCGGTCACGATCAGGTTGCCGCCGCGCAGGATCGGCGAGCTCATGAGGAACCAGCGCATGGCGTCGGAGCCGAAGTCGTTGAACACGCCGTTCACGTCCGGATAGTTGCGCAGATGCTTCGACATCTTCTGTCCGTCGGAGCCGAGCACTATGCCGTGGCAGATCACGTTCTTGAACGCCGGCCTGTCGAACAGGGCGGTGGCCATGACGTGCTGCACGTAGAACCAGCCACGGGTCTGGCCGATGTATTCCACGATGTAGTCGCACGGGAAGTGCTGTTCGAAGGTTTCCTTGTTTTCGAACGGATAGTGGTACTGGGCGAAGCTCATCGAACCGGATTCGAACCAGCAGTCCATCACGTCGCTGATGCGGTGCATGTGGCTCTTGCCGGTCGGATCGTCCGGGTTGACGCGGGTCAGCTCGTCGATGTACGGACGGTGCATGTTGATATTGCCGTCCTTGTCGCGCGGGTAATCGCCGAAATCGGCCTTCAGCTCATCAAGCGAACCATACACGTCCACGCGCGGATACTTCGGATCGTCCGAAACCCACACCGGAATCGGGGAACCCCAGAAACGGTTGCGGGAGATCGACCAATCGCGTGCGTTCGCCAGCCACTTGCCGAACTGGCCGTCCTTCACATTGTCCGGAATCCAGTTGATCTGCTGGTTGAGTTCGAGCAGGCGGTCCTTGATCTTGGTGACGGCCACGAACCAGGAGCTCACCGGCTTGTAGATCAGCGGGGTGGCGCAACGCCAGCAGTGCGGGTAGGAGTGCACGTAGCTCTTCTCCTGGAAGAGGATGGCGCGCTGCTCCTCAGGAATGCGGGCCAGCGGGCCGTCACCGGCGCGCAGGTTGCGCAGGATCGGCTTGTTCGCGTCGAACACGTACATGCCCTCATAATCCGGGCACAGCGACGTGAACTTGCAACCCGCGTCGAGCACGTCCACGCTCTTGATGCCCTTGGCGTTGAGCGTGTTCATATCGTCCTCGCCGTAGGGGGCCTGATGGACCAGGCCGGTACCTTCAACGGTGTCGACGTAGTCGGCGGTGAAGATCTGGTAGCCTTCCGGCCCCGGCACCTTGCCCTCGGCGGCGTTCTCGTCGCCTGCGAAGTACGGGAACACCGGGTAGTAGCGCCAGCCCTCCATCTCGGAGCCCTTGAGTTCGCGCACGATCTCGTAGTTCTCGCCAAGTTCCTTCTCGTAGGAGCCAAGCAGCGGCTTGCCGAGGTAGAACTTCTTGCCAGCGAACTTGCCTTCGGTCGGACGTACCTCGACGTAGTCGATGTCAGCGCCGACCACGATGGCGAAGTTGGTCGGAACGGTCCACGGAGTGGTGGTCCAGAAGACGGCGTAGGCATCCTCCTCGTCGCGCAGCTTCACGGCCACGGACACGGTGGTGTCCTGACGATCCTGGTACACGTCCGCGTCCATGCGCAGCTCGTGCGCGGAAAGCGGCGTCTGATCCTTCGGGCAGTACGGCAGCACGCGGTAGCCCTGGTATGCCAGGCCCTTGTCGTACAGCTGCTTGAACGCCCACATCACGGATTCCATGTACGGAATGTTCAGGGTCTTGTAGCCGTGCTCGAAATCGACCCAACGGGCCTGACGATGGACGTACGCCTTCCACTCGTTGGTGTACTTGAGCACGGAGGCACGGCAGGCGTCGTTGAACTTGTCGATGCCCATCTTCTCGATCTGGTCAACCGAGTCGATGCCGAGTTCCTTCTGCGCCTCAAGCTCGGCGGGCAGGCCGTGGGTATCCCAGCCGAACACGCGGTTGACCTTGTGGCCCTTCATGGTCTGGTAACGCGGGATGACGTCCTTCGCATAGCCGGTCAGCAGGTGGCCATAGTGCGGCAGGCCGTTGGCGAACGGCGGGCCGTCGAAGAACACGAATTCGTTCTGGCTGTGGTCGCCGGAAGGGTTGCGTTCAACGGACTTCTGGAAGGTGTCGTCCTTCTCCCAGTAGTCAAGCACGGACTCCTCAAGCTTGGGGAAGCTGGGGTTCGGCGCGACATTGGCGCTCTGCTCACCGGCAGCAGCCTTCGGATACACATGATTGGTGGATTCGCTCACCGTATGCTCCTCGTTTGGCGGTTTCATTACTTACTTTACGAGGACGATGATTTTCGTGCGATTGCGCACGTCCGACACCGCGGTACCACCTCGCTTGCCGCACTCCCCCGCTTTCCTTACGTGGGTTTCGTACGACCGCTTGACGTTCGGCTGTTCGGGCCGATCCCGCCGGTTCTACTGAGCCTGCGATCGCACCGCGCGATTTACGCGCGACGACCGCCGCCGTTCTTCCGGAAGCTCCCCGCTGATGACGGATCGTTGCTTTGCTTTTCAGTCGACAGCGTAGCACGCACTACGAACGTAGGTAAACGAAAGAGCCGCATGGCATCCACCATGCGGCTCTTCCTGCGCGACGACCGCGGTTCAATCGCAAATCAATCGCGCCAATCGCTTTCCGAGAGCGAATCAGCCTTCGTTGAGCTGAGTTTCCAGCTGCTCGACAATGTCAGCATGCATCTTCTCGCTGATCTTCACCTTGAGCAGGAACACAACACCGCTCAGGATGATGACAGCCAGCGGCACATAGAAGGCGCAGACCTTGAAAGTGTGGATGTTCGCGGCAGTCATGTCGGCGGCGGTGTCGTCACCAATCATGCCGGCGGCGATGGCGACAGCACCGACGATACCGTTGGAGCAGGCGCCTGCAATCTTATCGAGCATCGGACGCACGGACAGGGTGACGGCCTCGTTACGTTTGCCGTTCTTCAGCTGGCCATATT
>OKUU01000600.1_pt1 | contig 11469 bp, 7 predicted proteins | sample 1606561 | NCBI WGS metagenome assembly OKUU01 (sample SAMEA3882506, study PRJEB24775) | human gut metagenome | biome: human-associated habitat; feature: intestine environment; material: feces | place: Netherlands | collected 2009/2010
ACCTCCCGCATGGTTGGCTTCCCTGCTTTCGGAGCCTTCTTCGGCTCATGCAACGTGGTCGTGGTCAGGCTGAACTGCTTCTTGCCGCCGTGGGCACGGACCTCGTGCACCGCGCTTGCCACGGTGTCATCGGCGATGGCGTCGTCCCGCACCACGCCAAGGGCGTAGGCGTCCGGATGCGCGCGTATCACCTCGTCATGCTCGTCGACCACGATGGAGGCCAGCGGCAGTATGGACAGCAACGTGTTCGTCGCGTCATCCAAAGTATCATCATTGTTGCGATCGTCACCATGGCGATGTGTCAGATTGCGCCACCACGTGCCTACGGATTCAAACATGTCTTCATTCTCGCACACCCTGACGTTCCCCGATGAATGGTCGTGGCGCGATTTTCGTGAACGCAGGGTGAACGTGCCGGTGAACATTGGCGGAACAACACGTCCGTCACGTGCGAATCCGCCACTTCCCTAATACACTTGGGAGAGGTTATATCCGAACCCGATATTGACATACGTGAAGCATTTGAAAGGCAAGCATATGCGCGTTATCTTCAATGAAGAGCTCAAGGCAGTCGCCGATGACCTCGACCGCATGGCGCAAAACGTTCGCAAGGCAATCAATGGTGCCGGCGACGCGTTGCTGAACCAGAATCTTGAAGCCGCCCAGGCCGTCATCGACGGCGACATCGAAATCGATGCCCTCGAATCCAGCGTCATCGACCAGTGCGTGAAGCTGCTGGCCAAGCAGAACCCGGTGGCCACCGATCTGCGCGTGGTCGTCTCCACCCTGCGTCTGGCCGCGACGTTCGAGCGCATGGGCGATCTGGCCCGTCACATCGCCGAAGCGGCCCGCCGCACCTATCCTGCTTCCCCGCTGCCGGCCGATGCCCAGCCGCTGTTCGCCGAAATGCAGGCGTTCCTTGACAATGTGGCCGACCAGGTGGTTTCCATGCTCACCGACCGCGACACCAAGACCGCCGAGGAAATCATCCTCAACGACGACAAGCTCGACGCTCTGCACAAGAAGACCTTCGAACTGGCCCAGTCCGAGGATTGGAAGGGCACCAACCAGCAGCTCATCGACGTGGTCCTGATCGGCCGCTTCATGGAGCGTCTCGGCGATCACGCCGTTTCCGCGGCCCGCCGCGTGATGTTCATCGTCTCCGGTTTCGACCCGTCCAAGGAGCCGACCCGCGACGAAGGCACCGACATCGACTGATTGAGCCTCTCCTTTTCTTGCATTTTCCTTGACGAGATGGGTGGTTTCCGTTTGGAAGCCACCCATCTCGCTTATATGTGACAGATGACCTCGGCCAAAACATCATAAGGGGGTAAAAATCCCGCCCCCGAACATCCTTTTCCAAAAGAAATCTGCCACATATAGGCAAAATCACTTTCGCATGCAGGCGCAATCCGCCACCTATAAGCGAAATTCCTCCGATAGTCGTAAAAACTAGACATCGCGTCCAGTTCATGCCCGTATACTTGTGTCCCACGACGCGGCACAATAGTGCCCAGCGGCATCCAAAGGAGGAAGTCATGTACTATTCCAACGGCAATTACGAAGCATTCGCCCGGCCAAAGAAGCCCGAGGGGATCGATAGCAAGAACGCCTACATCATCGGCACGGGTCTTGCAGCGTTGTCCGCCGCCTGCTATCTGGTGCGTGACGCGCAGATGCCCGGCGACCACATCCACGTGTTCGAGAAGGACCCGGTTCCGGGCGGCGCCTGCGATGGCGCGAACATTCCTGGCGTCGGCTATGTGATGCGTGGCGGACGCGAGATGGACAACCATTTCGAGGTGATGTGGGATCTGTTCCGTTCCATTCCGTCCATCGAGACGGATGGAGTGTCCGTATTGGACGAATACTACTGGCTTAACAAGGAGGATCCGAACTATTCGCTATGCCGCTCCACTAAGGCGCGTGGCGTGGACGGCGGCACGAACGGCAAGTTCGCGCTGTCCGACAAGGCGTCGATGGAGATCATGAAGCTGTTCTTCACACCGAACGAGGAACTATACGGCAAGAAGATCTCCGACTTCTTCGACGATGAGGTGTTCGATTCGAACTTCTGGATGTACTGGCGCACCATGTTCGCCTTCGAGAACTGGCATAGCGCGTTGGAGATGAAGCTGTACATCCGCCGCTACATCCACCATATCGGCGGCCTGCCGGACTTCAGCGCGTTGCGGTTCACCCGCTACAACCAGTACGAGTCGATGATTCTGCCGATGATCAAGTATCTGGAAGGCTTCGGCGTGCAGTTCCACTACAACGTGAAGGTGGAGAACGTCGATTTCGCGATTGGCGGCGGCATGGGTCCCGTACGCCAGCGCACCGGCACTGGGCAGGATACGATTTTGAGGAAGCAGGCCGAATACGGCGCGTATCCGCGCAATCCGTTCAGCTCGCCGACCAAGAAGTTGGCCACGCGCATCGATCTGACCAAGGCGGATGGCACGACCCGCAGCATCGATTTGGGCGAGAACGATCTGGTGTTCATCACCAACGGCGGCTGCGTGGAGAACTCCTCGATGGGTTCGCAGACCGAGCCGGCCGCGTGGGCTCCGGAGATCAAGCCCGGCGGCGGTTGGGATATGTGGCGTCGCATCGCGGCGCAGGATCCGAGCTTCGGACATCCGGACGTGTTCTGCTCCGACCCGGAGCATTCGAAGTGGATGAGCGCCACCGTCACCACGTTGGACGCCGAGATTCCGCCGTACATCCAGAAGATCTGCAAGCGCGACCCGTTCTCCGGACGTGTGGTGACCGGCGGCATCGTCACCGTTGAGGATTCCAATTGGCTGATGAGCTGGACGCTGAATCGCCAGCAGCAGTTCCGAGACCAGCCGAAGGACCAGCTGTGCGTATGGGTGTATGGTCTGTTCCCCGACAAGCCCGGCAACTATGTGAAGAAGCCGATGCAGGACTGCACCGGCGAGGAGATCTGCGAGGAATGGCTGTACCACATGGGCGTGCCGACCGACAAGATCGCCGACTTGGCGAAGAACCACGCCAACACGGTTCCGGTGATGATGCCGTACATCGATGCGTTCTTCATGCCGCGTTCCGCCGGCGACCGCCCCGATGTGGTGCCGGATGGCGCGGTGAATTTCGCGTTCCTCGGCCAATTCGCGGAGACGCCGCGCGACACGATCTTCACCACCGAATATTCGATGCGCACCGGCATGGAGGCCGTGTACACGCTGTGCGACGTGGACCGCGGCGTGCCGGAGGTGTGGGGTTCGGTCTACGACGTGCGCAACCTGCTCAACGCCACGGTGATGCTGCGAGACGGCAAACCGATCACCGATATGAAGCTCAACCCCATCGAAAGGGGTGTGTTGAAGCAGATCGTGAAGAAGCTGGATTCCACTGATATTCCGACATTACTCAAGGAATACGGCGTGATCTGACGTTCTTGCGATTCCGTTTTGTCCGTCTTGCCTGCGCCGCACGGCACCCGCCGAGCCGCGCAGGCAAGGCGACATCAGCAAAACGCAGATACAACGTGAAAAAGACTTACCGACAAAGGCGCCGGCAATAACGAAAGGTGGGAACCTACGGTATGCAGGTTCCCACCTTTTCGTATGTGTTTCATGCGATCAGCCGCGACTATTCACGCACCCAATCGCAACAAACTCACTTCTGGCCCTGAGCGGCGACGGCGGCAGCGCCGGCAGCGGCGGCTTCCGGATCCAGGTACTCGCCACGCGGCTTGATCGGCTTGAAGTTCTCGTCCAGCTCGTACAGCAGCGGCATTGCGGTCGGGATGTTGACCTTGGCGATCTCCTCTTCGGAGAGGTTGTCCAGCATCTTCACGATGGCGCGCAGGGAGTTGCCGTGAGCGGCGATCAGAACGGTCTTGCCAGCCTTCAGCTCCGGCTCGATGTCGGACTTGAAGTACGGCTCAACGCGCTTGACCACATCGGCCAGGCACTCGGCTTCCGGAACCGGATCGCCGGTGTAGCGCGGATCGTTGTTCTGCGCGTACTCGTCGTTCGGATCGATCTCCGGCGGCGGTGTGGCGTAGGAACGACGCCACAGCATGAACTTCTCGTCACCGTACTCCTGACGGATCTCGGTCTTGTTCTTGCCCTGCAGGGCGCCGTAGTGACGCTCGTTCAGACGCCAGCTGCGCTTGACCGGAATCCACAGGCGATCGGCCTCGTCCAGCGCGACGTTGGCGGTGTTGATGGCGCGACGCAGCATCGAGGTGAAGACGATGTCAGGCAGGACGTTCTTCTCCTTGAGCAGGCGGCCGCCGTTCTTGGCTTCCTCGACACCCTGCTCGGTCAGCGGGACGTCGACCCAGCCGGTGAACTGATTGGTTTTATTCCATGCGCTCTGTCCGTGACGGAGCAGTACTAGTTTGTAAGTCATGCTTGCAAGTCTACCGCTTGGCACACCCAAAACAAGCCGTTTCCGACGATTGACGCCCCACGTTTTGCAACAATTTTCATTTCGTTGCACTGTCGTTGCAGCGCTAGGCAAACACCACGCAACACACGTACGTTGCGGCGAGCGCCAGTGAGGAGAACGTGCACAGCGGCAGCGCCTCGCCGTATTTTTTTCTTGCGATCGCGACGGCGGCGGCAGCGCACATCGCGCACGTGACCGCCAGTATTGCGATTGTCGGCATCGCAGGCGTCGACAGCAGCAGTATATAAGCGGCGAGCAACAGCACGGCGACGGACAGCAGCGCAATCGCAAAAACCGTGCCGTTGCGCCGGCCCAAAGCGGTCATCCATGTGTGCTTGCCGTGCGTGCGGTCGGTTTCGACGTCGCGTAGGTTGTTGACGCACAGGACCGCGACGGCGATGAGGCCGACGTTGGCGCCGCCGAGCATGCCTTCGGTCGAGATTGTGCCGGCCAGGGCGAACATCGTGCCGCAGGTGGCGACGAGCCCGAAAAAGATGAAAACGAATATCTCACCCAAATAGTGGTAGCCATAGGGGTGTTTGCCGCCGACGTAGCACCAGCCGGCCACGAGACAGGCGATACCGACCAGGATGAACCACCAGTAGCCGGTCAATGCAACGACGGCCAGACCGCACAGGCAGGCGATCAACGCGTTGATTCCGGCCGCGGCAAGTACTTTCTTTGGACTCACGCCGGACGCGACGAGACGGGCGGGGCCATGCTGGGGCTGCGATGCCGGAAGCATTTCCGGAGTCGAAGTCGATTCCGCGGATGGTGTTTTTGCAAATGACCGTGCGGAATCGACGGCACGCCCCTCGTCGGTGCCACGTATGCCGTCGGAATAGTCGTTCGCGAAATTCGCGGCGACCTGCAGGAACAACGCCACGCAACCGCACAGCACCGCCACCAAGATGAACCAGCCTGCGGAACGCTGGCATTCGCCGACCAGCGAGCCGAATTTCAATTCGCTCAAGTCATGCTGCCCGCCGAAGAACGGACACGGCTCATGCCATATATCGCCACCCTGCGAGTAGAGAAACACGCCCCGCCACGACAGCGCGGCCCCGATAACCACTGGGGCGATCGCCAGCGGCAGGGTTTTCAGGCGAGCGCCGCGAATCCAAGTCGATATTTCCATGAATCTCATGTTAGATGTTGGGTGTGCGAGAGTGTGCGAGGGTATGCAAAAGGGCGCTCCCGTATTGGGAACGCCCTTTAGTAATTGCTCTTTTATTTTTTAAGGATGGCTCCGGCGGCACGGAAGCCCACAGGGCTTCCTCTTCGGCCGCCTCGCGTGAAGCCGAATATTGAACTGAGGCTCCGCCTCAGTTCAGCGGCTTCACCAGCGGGAAGGTGATGGTCTCGCGGATGGTGGCGCCGGTCAGTGCGATGAGCAGTCGGTCGATGCCCATTCCCATGCCGCCTGCCGGAGGCATGCCCACGCCGAGGGCCTCCAGGAAGTCCTCGTCGATGTCGCAGGCCTCCTCGTCGCCGGCGAGCGCGTCCTTGGCCTGGGCCACGAAGCGTTCGCGCTGCACGACCGGGTCGTTGAGCTCGGAGTAGCCGGTAGCCAGCTCGAAGCCGCGCACGTACAGATCCCACTTCTCGACCACGCCGGCCTTGGAACGGTGGCCCTTGACCAGCGGGGAGGTCTCGACCGGGAAGTCGCGCACGAAGGTCGGCTCGTACAGCTTGTCCTCGTAGAAGTGCTCCCACAGGTGTTCGACGAGCTTGCCGTGGTTCTCCACGTCGTCGCGTTCCACGCCGAGCTTGTCGGCGATCTCGCCCAGGTGCTCCACGGAGGTGCCGGGGTTGTCCGGACCGCCGTTCGGCACGATTTCCTCGCCCAGGGCCTCGGAAAGGGAGTCGTACATGCTGATGGTCTTCCATTCGCCGCCGAAATCGTATTCGGTGCCGTCCAGCAGCGTCACCTTGTGGCTGCCGAACACGTCCATGGCGGTGTCCTGCACGAGCTGCTTGACGAGCGCGCCGATGGTGTCGTAGTTGCCGTAGGCCTGGTATGCCTCGACCATGGTGAATTCCGGGGCGTGGGTGGCGTCGACGCCCTCGTTGCGGAAGTCGCGGTTGATTTCGAACACGCGGTCGATGCCACCGACGAGGCAACGCTTCAGGAACAGTTCCGGCGCGATGCGCAGGTACAGGTCCAAGCCGAAGGCGTTCATATGCGTGGTGAACGGACGGGCCGCGGCGCCGCCGTGCACGGTCTGCAGCATCGGGGTCTCGACCTCGAGGAAGTCATGGTCGGCGAAGGTCTTGCGCAGGGAGGCGACGGCCTTGGAACGGTTGCGCACCATGTTGCGGATCTTCTCGTCCGCGATCATGCCGATGTACGGCTTGCGGGTACGGGTGTCCTCGTTCAGGTCCTTGTGCAGCGCAGGCAACGGCTGCAGCGCCTTGGCCGCGATGGCCCATTCGGTGGCGAACACGGACAGTTCGCCGGTTTTGGAGGCGATCACGCGGCCCTTGATGAACAGGTGGTCGCCCAAATCGACCAGCTGCTTGAACTGCTTCAGGGAGTCGGCGCCGATCTCCTTCTTGGAGATCATGCCCTGGATCTTGGTGCCATCGCCGGCGGACAGCTGCACGAAGCACAGGCCGCCCGCGTTGCGCAGGAACAGCACACGGCCGGCGATGCCGACCACGTCCTCGGTCTCGTCGCCCGCTTCGAGCTTGCCGTCATACTTGGCGCGGACCTCTTCGATGGTGGCGGTGACGTCAAGGGTCACCGGGTACGGCTGGATACCTTCCTTAAGCATCATGGCGCGCTTGGCCACACGCATCTGCACCTGCTCCGGGTGGGCCAGCGGGCCGAATTCCTTATTGGACGGGTCCACGGCCTCGTCCAGCGCGGCGCCGCCGTTGATCTTGGCGCGAATCGCAGCATCCTGCTGCAGCAGCATTTCGGCGCGTTCCACCGTGGTCATGGTGGGAACTGCGGCCTCTTCTTCGTTCTGATTCTCTTGGGATTCGTTGGTCTCAGTCATAAGCCCCAAGTGTACCGAGAAGCCACTACACAACACGCGACACGCCGACCTTGCATACAGCGCCCAATCGTGTAATATATCCAACTGTTGCCAAACGGGCTGTAGCGCAGCTTGGTAGCGCGCTTCGTTCGGGACGAAGAGGCCGCGGGTTCAAATCCCGCCAGCCCGACAACTGGACCGGATTGTTGAGAAATCAGCAATCCGGTTTTTCGTTTCCTGTCCCAACAATCAAACCAAGCGATCGAACAGCGGTAAACAACCCGCCGCACACAGCGACAAACCACATCACGGCAAGCCCCCGTATTTGTTGGCGGACCACCGTAATATATCGCTCGAATCAATCGATTGCCGCACTGTTTTTGTAAGTAATACTGAAGTAATTAGAGGAACCATGAAGAAGAGTCTGCTTGCACTGGCTTCGGGCGCGTTCATTCTCGGTGCCGCCGAGTTCGTGATGATGGGCATTCTGCCGCAGGCCGCGGCCGCCACCGGCGTGGACATCCCCACCGCAGGCCATTACATTTCCGCGTATGCGATCGGCGTGTGCTTCGGCACACTGATTCTGGTATTCGGCCGCAAGGTGCCGCCGAAGCATCTCATCATCCTGTTCATGGCCATCGCGTTGGTCGGCAACACGCTCAGCGCCGTCTCCTTCTGCTCGCCGATGCTGCTGGTGGCGCGTTTCATTTCCGGCCTGCCGCATGGTGCGTTCTTCGGCACGGCCACGCTGATCGCCAAAACGCTTGCCGACAAGGGCAAGGAGGCACAATCCGTGTCCATGATGGTGATGGGCCAGACGGTGGCCAACATGCTGGGCGTGCCCGCGGGAACGTTGCTCGCCGAGGCGATGTCCTGGCGGCTGGCGTTTGCGATTCTGGCCGCCTGGGCGCTTATGACGATCGTCGTGGTGATTTCGTGGGTGCCGTCCATCGATCCGATCAAGGACGCCGGCATCAAAGGGCAGTTCCGCTTCCTCACCCATCCCGGCCCGTGGCTGATTCTGCTGGCCGTGTTCTTCGGCAATTCGGGCATCTTCTGCTGGTGGAGCTACGTGTCGCCGTGGTTGCAGAAAACCGGCGGATGGTCGGCGACGATGGTGCCGATGCTGATGGTGCTCGCCGGCCTCGGCATGGTGGTCGGCGGCATCGTGGGCGGCAGGCTGACCGACCTGTGGAAGGCGGGCGCGACCGCGGCGCTATCGCACGGCATCGCCTTGTGCGGACTGTTGCTGGTCTTCCTGTTGCCCGGCAATCATGCGACCACCGCGTTGCTGACGTTCATCATCGGTTTCGCGCTGTTCTTCAATTCATCGCCACAGCAACTGCTGATGGTGCAGGCGGGCGAAGGCGGCGGCGAGCTGATTGCCGGTGCCGCCGTACAAATCGCCTTCAATTTCGGCAATGCGATCGGTTCCATCGTCGGCGGAGCGGCACTGACCGCGACGGCGATGAATTACCATTTCACCGGCATCGCAGGCGCGCCGATCAGCCTGCTCGCCGTCATCCTGCTGGTGCTCTACACCCGTCGCTACGAAGCCCGCGCCTAGCCCCATCCCAACCTTCCCATCCTTCTCCCCCAAATCCCATCTCAGCGTCGATCCCATCGCCCCCAATCCGCGAAACCGACGCTGAGGAGGGCCTAAGCGTCGGTTTGGCGGAAATCGCAATATCAAACCGACGGTTGGAGGACGCTCAGCGTCGGTTTGGCGGAAAGGTGCGGCGAAACCGACGGGTTTCCACATATCCACAGGTGGATTGTGGAGGGGATTATTGCGATTTTCCCCTGATTTCGTATTGTTTTACGGCACGGGAGCATTGACTCGCGGCGCAGGAATTGCGATCGTTCCGCGGATTCCCCATGATTCCGTGTTTTCCGCGCCACGCACGCCGAATACGACTAGAGTGGCGTACCGTGCGAAGCATTGTGAAACGAATTCTCGTCACCTGCGCGGCGACTACCGCGCTGGCGCTTCTTCTGACCATGGTCCTATGCGCGCTCGGCAATGCGATGGCGCCGAAATGGCAGGTCGAGCCGTTCACGGACCATATCACGCTCACCACGACCAATACCGCTATCCAGGCCGTTGACCCGGCCACAGGTGCCGTGCTCAAAACCCCGCAGGAGGGCGCGTACCGCACCAAGGAAACGCATATCACGGTCGCGTTGGACGGCGGCAAAACCGTGAATGCCATCGTTCGCGAGCCGCTCGACGCGCCGGCAGATCGTCCCGCATGCCTGTTCCTGCACGGTTCGGGCACCGGCAAATCGTCGGAGGCGTTCGGCGACGTGGCGAACGCGATGGCGTCGGCCGGCATCACCACTCTCGTGCCGGACAAACGGCTCGACAACTACACCATGCTGCACCGCGACTACGTGTCCAGCGCGCACGACTATGCGAAATCGCTGGAAATCCTGAGAAAATGGCCGGGCGTGAGCAGATCGGAAACCGGCATCTACGCCGAATCGGAAGGCACATGGATCGCCACCGTGCTGACGCAACAGCATCCGGATCTTGCCTTCGCCATCCTCACCTCTCCCCCGGTCGTTTCGGGCCGTCAGCAGATGACGCTCGCAGCCACCAATTATCTGACCGCCGCGGGCGCACCCGATGCCGTCAAGCAGCTTATTCCGCGCATCACCAGCCTTGGCACACAACGCATGGGACTCGCCTATGCGGATTTCGACGCGGCCAAATACCGCAGATCGCTCACCATGCCGCTACTCATCAACTATGGCGTCAAGGACACAGCCATGCCGGTCGAACAGGGCGCGCGGCTGCTGATCAAAGCCGCAAACCAGGCTGGCAATACGAATGTGACGCTGCGGTATTATGACGCGAACCATCAGCTTCGAACCGGTTCGAATCAGACGGTTCCGGGACTGCCGTTGGAACCGCATTACACGCACGATCTGGAGGATTGGATCAACGCGGTGACGAGCGGCACGGGTGCGAACGGCTGGGCAACGCCGATGATCGCCGGAACGCAGCCGAATCAGACGGTCACGGCACCGCTGAAGACCCCGCCCGCGCTGGTGAAGTCGATGGGTGTGATTGTCGGCGCAATCGCGGTTTGCCTGCTCTGCGCGCTGCTGGCGATGTGCGGCGCGCCAATTCTGCTCATCGCCGGCTGGGTGCGCGAGCGCCGTGCGTCACGGCGGGTATCGCACGATTCGGCTTCGACGGAACCGGCGGAGCCAACGGATTCGACTTCAATGTTTTCAACGGATGCGACCACACCGACAGGTCCGTCCACACAACCGAATGCGGCACGTCCAATCGCAATAACCGACCATCGATTCCCGGTCGGCATGCGCGTCGCACTGGCGCTCAACACCCTCCTTGCCGTCGGCACGACCGGCGTGTTCCTGGCGTATCTGGTCACCGTCATCATTGATGCGATCTCGTTGACCGACAATTCGGCGGTGCTTGCCAAGAACTGGCATGCCATCGTCATGCTCACATGGCTGAGCCTTGTCGCGTTCGCCTGGCTGTTGGCGGAAATCATCGTGGACGCGTGCCGTCGTCATGCTAGGAATCGCGCGATTGCAAGCATAGATGACGATGCGGATATGAATAATGGCCACGATGCCGCAGCCAGAAGCCGATGCGATATAGGAAAAGATGGAAAAGCATGCATCGGATCCGGCCATGTCATCGTGGCCACGTGTGTGGTGGTGTCGGCGGCGCTATCGTTGGCGCTGCTGGCTTTCTGGGGACTGTTCTGCTGACTGGCGTTCCCGTCGGCGCAGACGCACCGCGGCGACGACGGCCCAGACCACGGAAATGATGAGCAGCAGCGCGCCGAGACCGCCGACCACGTAGAAGAACAGCGTCGAGGGATTCGGCATCCACCGCCATGCGCCGATGGGCAGCAGGCACAGCATGGACATCAGGCCGATCAGGCAGAAGAACACGCCCAGCACGATGGTTCCGGTGCTTGGTCCGGACGGGCGGATTACCAGCTCGCCGTCCGTTTTGCCGATGCGCACTTGCTTGGAGGGGTCGACCGGCTCGGCTGATTTGGCTGGATCAGCCGAT
>OKUU01000621.1_pt1 | contig 11292 bp, 7 predicted proteins | sample 1606561 | NCBI WGS metagenome assembly OKUU01 (sample SAMEA3882506, study PRJEB24775) | human gut metagenome | biome: human-associated habitat; feature: intestine environment; material: feces | place: Netherlands | collected 2009/2010
TCAAGGCATTCTGAACAGGGATTCCATACTTACCCACAATGTTTGAGTAGTAGCGGACCATCTCCAGCCAGAAAGTCTCGCAGTTGATTTCCGTATCGATGATTCCGCCATTCAGCGCGCCGAAGCAGCCGAACGCATCGCCCGAGAAGAGCACCTTGTTCTTCGCATCCAGGGTAACCATGGTTTCTGGCCAGTGCACCATAGGGATGAGAACGAAGCTCAACTCGTGGTTGCCGAGTGAGAGGGTTTCGCCATTCTTCACCTCTACCACATCATCGGTAACGCCATAGAAGCCTTTCAGCATTCCCAGCGTCTTCTTGTTGCCCACGATCTTGATGTTAGGGTAATATTTCTTGATGAGGGCGATGGAGCCACTATGGTCAGGTTCCATGTGGTTGATGATGAGGTAATCGATTTCACGGTCGCCAATCACCTCGTGGATGTTCTCGAGGAACTGGGTGAAGAAATCTACCTCTACTGTATCTACCAGCGCTACCTTCTCATCATCAATGATATACGAGTTGTAGCTCACTCCGTTAGGCAAAGGCCAGAGGCCCTCGAAACGATGCTTGTTGCGGTCGTTTACGCCTACGTAATAAATCTTGTTTGTAATTTCTGTCATATCCTTATATTTTTATAATTCCTTCTTCTTTTGCTCTCCGAAATCCTTGGAAACATAATTGTAGATGTCCTTGCAGCATTCGGTGGAGAACTCCTGGGCGCTCTTCAGGAGGCTATCCCATTGCGCCTCAGATAATCCACGGTCGATATCCTCGCGGGTGATTCCATCCTTAATCAGTCCGAATACGAAACCGGCATTGAAGTTATCGCCGGCTCCGATGGTGCTCACCGGCTTCATCTTCTCCGAAGGATAACTCTTGGCAAAGCCGTTCTCGGCTCTCACCTCTACAGGCTCAGCGCCCTGGGTGCAGATAAACTTCTTGCAGTAGAAACTGATTTCGGCATTATAAACCTTATCCGCCTCCGGTTTCTTGTAGAGGATTCCAAAGTCCTCGTGGCTTCCGCGTACGAAATCAGCCATCTCCAGGTTCTCTATCAGATTAGGTGTAATCTTCATGATTTCGTTCTGATGAGAAGCACGGAAGTTGATGTCGTAATAAAGAATGGCGCCGTGCTCCTTCGCATACTCCAGGAAGCCGGCAACCTGAGGACGGACCACAGGATTCAGAGCGAAGAACGAACCGAAGAGCACGATGTCGCCAGGATTGATTTCCGGTGTGGCAAACTCCAGCTGGTCGTGAGGATGATCCTTGTAGAAGATGTAGTCGGCATTGTTGTTCTCGTCGAGGAACGCCAGCGAGAGCGGCGACTTTGATTCCGGGAAGATGCTCACGTTGTCGGCATTCACCCCATTATCTCTCAAAAACTGAATCACATACTCTCCTATGCGGTCGTTGCCCGCCTCGCTGATAAACGAAGCATTTACGCCCGCACGGCCCAACGAGATGACTGCATTGAATGATGAGCCACCCGGTACTGCCTCTATCGGCTTGCCGCCCTTGAAGATGATGTCAAGCACGGTTTCTCCTATTCCTATTACTTTGCGCATTGTTTTTTGATGTCTATATTTATTTTTTGGGAGCAAAGATAAGTCTTTTTGGCGATAATGCAAAATAAATGACTATTTTTTTGGATAAATTACATTTTCAGTGTAACTTTGCACCTTGAAATGAAATACAATACTTATACACTCGATAATGGACTCCGCATCATCCACCTGCCTTCAGACAGCAAGGTGGTGTATTGCGGTTACCAGATTAACGCCGGCACCCGAAACGAGGAGCCGGGCGAAGAAGGACTTGCCCACTTCTGCGAGCACGTTACTTTCAAGGGCACAGAGCGCCGCAAGGCGTGGCACATTCTCAACTGTCTGGAGAGCGTGGGAGGCGACTTGAACGCCTACACCAACAAGGAAGGTACGGTTTATTACTCAGCCATCCTCAAGGAGCACATCGCAAGAGCCGCAGATCTGCTCACCGACATCGTTTTCCATTCGGTTTATCCGCAAACGGAAATCGACAAGGAGGTTGAGGTAATCTGCGATGAGATAGAGAGTTACAACGATTCTCCTGCCGAACTGATTTATGATGAATTCGAAAACATCATCTTCAAGGGCTCGCCGCTGGGCCACAATATTCTGGGCACAGCCGAGCAAGTTCGCTCGTTCAAGACAGAAGATGCGCTGCGCTTTACAAGAAAACTTTACCGGCCGGATAATGCGATATTCTTCGCTTACGGAGACATTGACTTCAAGAAGCTGGTGAAGCTTATCAGGAAGGCGCTCGCAGATGATGATTCGGGCAAGGTTGCTGAAAATGCAGCGAATTCAGTGGGCAAGCTTGCTGAGGAAAAGCTCCCACAGATTTCACAGATTACACAGATTTCAGGGGATGAGAATTCTATTACTACAGAAAAATCTGTGTCATCTGTGAAATCTGTGGGACCTGAAAATTATCCATCTGTGGGGAAAGAGATTGCCGGGCAGACGATTGTGATGCAGAAGAATACGCATCAGGCTCATGTGATGATTGGAACCCGCGCCTACGATGTGAACGATGACCGCAGAATGCCGCTCTATCTGCTTAATAATATGCTGGGCGGACCGGGAATGAACGCCAAGCTGAACCTAGCCCTGCGCGAGCACAACGGACTGGTTTACACCGTAGAGAGTACGATGGTGGCTTATGGCGATACGGGCATTTGGAGCATTTATTTCGGCTGCGATGAGCACGACGTGAAGCGCTGCCTCAGACTGGTTCGCAAGGAACTGGATAAATTCATGCAGAAACCGCTGAGCGAAGCGCAGCTCAAGGCCGCCAAGAAGCAGATAAAGGGACAGGTAGGCGTGGCTTGCGACAACCGCGAGAACTTTGCCCTCGACTTCGGCAAGAGCTTCCTTCACTATGGCTGGGAGAAGAATGTAGACCGACTCTACGAGCAGGTGGATGAGATTACTGCCGAACAGATACAGGCCGTGGCTCAGGAGTTGTTTGATAAAGACAGGCTCACCACGCTGATTTTCAGATAATGTTGATTTTCAGACAAATAGCTCAAATAATAAGAAAATAAAGAAGGCAACAACTTGGGTCGTCATGCGACTTCCCTCGTTGTTGCCTTCGTAATTTAATGAATTAAAAACTGCTTTTTTCTTAAAAACAACTAACAATTAACCTAAAAACTTAAACCTAAAAACCTAAAATGAAAATCTATAAAACCTAAAACGAATTCTTAACAATCTATATATGAAATCCCCAATCAGAATTTATCACGAAAACTCTCAGGGGACAGTATGAATTTCAAATGAAAAGGAGTTTTTACTCTCCTCTCTGATTTCGGAAGCCCCTTTGGCTCCCTACTGTTTTTACTCGGCCGTGCATTGCTGCCAGCCATTTTTTAATCTCGGCTCTTTTGGAGCCCTTCGCATGGCTAATCTCCGATTAAGCCAACTTGTTGTTAATAGCACCAACTTCAGCTACACATGCAACAACTACTGCGATAATCATTCCTAATACTAACATAATCTTTTCCTTTCTTAAATTTGTTATCTTAAATATACAATCTTGTAGTTTTACCTAACAAAATCTTAACTCTCTTTATTTCTTACCTCCCGGAGGAGGATTTCTATGCTCTCTTAGCTTCGTAGCTTATTTGCCGCAGTTCATTCCGAGGTTCATACCTGCGCAAGCAACTACTGCGAATGCTACTACTGCTACTGTCATTATCCCGAACATTACCATAATCTTTTATCCTTTTTTCTTTTTCTGGTGCAAAGGTACAACTTTTTGTGTGCGCACACAAACATTTTAGGAGAAAAGTTTCAAAAAGCCCTTTTTTCTTGATTAAGGTCAAGGACATTTACATTCTCATTACAAAATCAGGCACGAATTACACGAATTTAAGACTCTCATGTCAATTAAACCACATTCATAATCTCATAGAACATCCGTGTAATCCGCATAATCCGTGCCTAATCTATTCTACGCAGCCACTCCTGGCGTTCCGTAGTGCCCGTACTTAGCGATGAAACGGGCGGTCTTGGTGAAGGTGCCGTCCTCGTTCTTCATGATGAAGCCACGCTTCTTCCAGTTGCACAGCAGGATGGCAAGCTTCGTCTTGGTGCCATGAACCTGACAGATGTTCTGAATCTCAGTCTTGTCAAAGGTGTCATGAACGTAGAGAAGAAGATTGCTCACACCGGGAGTATGACACACAGAGCGGCTGTCTGCATCTATCGCCTCCTGCATCTGATTGCCGAAGAAACGCATCTTGCACCACAAATCATACTTCACGCTCCATACGATGAAATCCTCTATCGCCTTCTCCCACTTCTCGCCATTCGCCAGATAGAGCACCATCGCCCTGCGGAAACCATTCGCCAAACCACGCTTGGCAAACTCGGCGTAAGGCTTGTTGTAAGCCAGCTGAGCCAGCTCCATAATCTCACTGCCCAGTCGCTCGATAAGCTGGCGCGCCTTCCTGCACTCCTTGAAACCGCTGGCAGCATTCAAATGATGGATGTAAGGAGCCAACTCCGACTTGAACAGCGCATCATACTCTCCCACTACCGGACAAGGAGCAAACTCTGAACGGAAGATGGTGGCAAGCGACAGGCGGCTCACGGCTCCATCAGCCACCTCACGAACCGAGAAGAACTTCTGGGTAACGGCGATGGTACTGGAAGCATTCCAGTTGAAACGGGTCTTCACACGGGCAGTGACGCTCTTGGTGCCCACACGCTCCTGACCGTCCTCTGAATTGTCCCAGCAGAGACGAATCAGCTGGCTAGGGTCATTGAACTTCTTGAGCATATCTACCTCGTCCATCTTGCAGTAGAGATAGGCATCGCCAGCCTTCTGCGCATCGTCCAGACGCTGGATGTAGGCAGCACGGGTAAGATCGGGCGAAACGATGCGGATGCAGATGTCTTCCGGACGCACCGGCTTCTTCTTGTTGTCGCCTATGGTGTTCACCTCGTCCTTCCATTCCTGCTCCTTCTGACGGTTCACCTTATCCATCTGCACCAGGTCTTCGATGATGCTGTTGATAGGTCCGTTTACCGCCGATTTGCCTGACGACATAGGTGCTACGAGCAGGTTCATCATCGCCGCCTCATGCACCTGATTGTCGATGTAGCGGAAGTTGACGCCCTTGAGATGAGCAGCCAGCGGAGGGAAGACCGCCATCGCCACAGGCGCCTTGAAATCATCCGGCACCTTGCTGGTGAGCAGCTTGATGAGCTTAGGCAATCGGGCAGGCATCTGAGGAGGAACATCAGCGTAGATTCCCGCCTTCTCAGTGGCTTGCTTGGCGAGATAGTTCTTGCGGGCAAGCTCCACCGCCTGCTTCACGAGCTGGGGCATTTCCGAGGACTGAGCCACCTTGCAGGCGCTCTCTACAGAGGCGAACGCCTTCGCCTCGTCTTCGCCGAAGATTTCGATTACCTGCTTAATCCAAGCCGCCTCGCTATTGCAGATGTATCTGAGCAGGCAGGCTTCACGATAGATGAAGTTGTTGCGGTTGCCATGGGCAGGAGCGCCGCCCATCAAATCCACCAGCGCCTTGGTAATCTCCTCGTAAGGAACGCCATCGTAGGTTTGCTCATACTGCACGGCATTGGCAGCCCTTCTCGCCTTCTCCTCCTCGCTCTCAATGGGTTGGAAATCTACGGTTGGAGCGGAGGAAGAAGATGATGAAGATGATGAAGAAGAACCCTGTGAAGATGAAGATGAAACAGAAGAACCCTGTGAAAATTGACCATGAGCTGATGGATTCTGCTGGGCAGTACGATGCTTTGCCGAATCTACATCCAGCGGACGGCCGTCGATGTCCAGTCCTCTCTTTCTGTAAGCCTCACGATATTCTGCCACAGCTTCCTCATCCAGTCGCTTGTACCAGTCGTCGGCAGTATAGATCTGGCTCACGGCATCGGTGATGAAGATGATGCGCTCAGGCGTAACGCAGCTAGGGTCTTCGGTGGCATGGATAAGCTTGCAGAAGGCGCTCTGAGCCTCAGCGATGGTCATTCCGACAGGGATTCGGATGTCGATGTGCGCCTTGTTGCGTGCCGAACGTTCCACGTGAAGCACTTTCCCCTTCCAAAGCTCGATGTCATCGGCAGAGAAAATCTTCTCTCTGAAAAGCTTCTCCTCTGCATCATCAAACATTCCGTTCAGCAGCAGAGCATTCTTCACCGCCGTCTCCACCTCCTCCGGGTTGTCGATGTCAACGGTGGTTTGGAAGGTGAAAGCCTCCGGGTCGATGGTCTTCTGGGCGCGATGGTCATCGAGGAAATGGAAGTAGTGAGGAGAGCGGAATGGCAGCTGCTTCTTGAGGACGGAAATCTGCTTGTCGAGCTGCTTGAAGGTCTCGCCTGCCTTCACCTCCTCCTGCTTCTTGATGATGGCGAAGGCAAGGTCATCCTCGTTAGCATACAGAGATGCATCTACAGCCTCAGCCGCCTGCTGCAGCATCAGGTTCTGCTTGGCGGTGAGGTCGCGAATCTGACCTACGAGGGTGCTGAGCCAAGGCTGCTTGGTAAGCTCGGTGTAGTAATCGAGGAGATGAGTGGAAATCTTACCCATGTTCGCATTGCGGTTAGGGTTCATGGCGATGAGACGGCTGCTCATCTGCTTGCACTCATCAAAAGAAAGATTGTTGTTTACCATTTGAATATTATTTAGATTATACAATGACTGGATTACTGAAAACCAGCCACTTCTCTTCCGAAAAGCGATGCAAAGATAAACAAAAAAATAGCCGTTTACAAGTTTTTTTTGAAATAAAAAAGCAGGGGTATAAAGAGGGTATAAAACAAGGTATAAAGAATCATCAAAGGGTATAGGAGGGGTATAAGCGAGGTATTAATATACCCCGCTAGCTACCATCTTCCGCCGTCATCTCGTCATCATTCTTGGTATCCGAGTCTGGCACTTCCTTATCCACCTGTTTCGGCAAGATTTCCTTCAAGTCCACATTCTCCAAAAAAGCTGTTGCGCCCAAAATCTTCTTGAAAACATTCACAATATCGCAATAATGATTGAATCTTTCTAAGCTTACCGAGCCCAACTTATCTGAACTAAGTTTCCACCATTCCAGAGCCGCATATTCGAATGGGTCAGATTTCACCTGCGCAAGATCCTTCCATTTGCAGAGCGGAGCACGCTCCGTATTCTCCGGAGGTAGTTTTTCATACAGGTGGGCCAGATGTTTGCAGAAGGCTGTAGGAGTTCCCATATTGAATAGCCCCCACCCGTTTAAGAGGCGGAACACAGGAAACCAGTCGGATTGCCTTTTCACCAGCACTTCAGGACAGCCGTTTTTCTTATAAACCGCTATCTTCGGAATTACCAAATCAACCAGTTCCATGAATTTCTCTTTCTTCACTTCGTTCGAAGGCTTGGCACCCACCGCCTTCATCGCCTTCATCGCCAGCAGCGCCTCCTCGTTGCCGTGCTTGCCCCACTGCTTCACATCGCTCACCCTGCCGTTCATAATCATCAGTACGATGCCCGAGAGCAACTGGAGCATCATCTTGCGAGGCACACGCTTATAGAATACCTGGCGGAGGAAATCTACCGGGTCGGCCTTGAACGTGGGATAGAGCGAATATGGGAAGGCATAGAGCTGCTTTTCTATGGCGTCCAGCTGGTCTTTATAGTCGTAGGCACCCGTCTGCTTCTGCTTGAGGGCGATAGGCGCATCTACGAAGAACGACTGGGCTGCCCGTTCACGATAAGCGGAACTGGTAATGAATCCCATCTCCGTATACAGTTGCTCGCCCATGCGATGGATTTCCTCATCGTCTATGAGGTCGAGGTTGTTGAGAATGCGGTTTCTCGTCTGCGTCATCTCGCGCGAATAATCGCTTCGCTGTATTTCCATGAAGCTGCTGAGCCGCTCCCTAGCCTCTTCCAGGTTGTCGCGCAGCTCTGCCTCCAGCGCCGACCGGGAATCGGCATCAAGAGGGTTCTTATCGGCATCTGCGGAATCTGAATCACGAAAAGAATCTGAATCACGAGAAGAATCTGAATCCCGTGAGAGTTGCTCCTGGATGCTGATGATGTCGTTGATGACGCCTTCCAGCATCATGGTGCAATCGCTGAAACGGGTCAGCTTGTCGATGGGCAGAATGGGTCCGGAATAGTGCCAGTCGTCATAGATTCTGTCATCATAGATTTCCCTGCGTGCCTGCTCTATCTCCTGCTCAGAGACGTCCACGCGCGCCTCCACTATCAGCTGGAGTCCCGACTTCTCATCGGCTCCCTCCTTGCTGTTGCTTCCCAGGCATCGGGTGCGCAGGTTCCTGCCCTTCCGGGCAATGATGAGGGCTCTTACGTCCTCGCCCTCCAGGGCTGAGACATAGCCGATGAAAAGCTGCTTGTCGTAAGCCTTCACTGCCAGCATATCAAAGGGGTTGGCGTCATCGGGCACAAGACAGATGGTTCTGCCCTCTGCCTCCCTGGCGTATTCTACCTCACGACCTTTCACGTCGTTGTGGGTAAGACCTACTATATGGAATTTCAGTTTCTTCATTTTATGTTGTTATTATTGTTTTTATGTTGTATTTTGTTTGATGTTGTTATAGTCGGGTACAAAAGTACGGCTTTTCGATGAACCCACCAAGCATACTTGTTTAAATTTCCTAAAAGAGCATCTGGGAGCAGCAGGGGTTAACAGGTTAACAGTTAACAGCTGTTTTTTCCTACCTCCCCCTTGCGTACCTTATTATATTAAATATATATATATACTTATTTTTATATATGTGTGGGAGGGGGAGTATGCATTTTTTGGGGTGTTAACTGTTAACCTGTTAACTCCTGATACGGATAATGAGGGGGATGAGAGGGCATCTATGAAGACCGAGTCTAGGCATCATTGATGACAACGGGAGGTCTTAATAGAAGACGGAAAAAGATGAAGAACAATGAGTTACGAGGCAAAAAGCTATGAGTTTTGGGGTAGAAAGCTATGACTTAGTTTTTTTTACTAAAGGCTGCGAGAAGGCAGTGAGAAGGCTGCAAAAAACTGCGAGGCGATACTCTACCTTGATTATTTATAGGTAGAATATCGCCTCGTTTCCTTCATTGAAGAGGAGGTCCAGGATGCTCATATTCGGCTGGAAACCGTGCTTCTGTTCATAGACCTGATAATAGCGCTGGGGAGCGAATTCAGCGTCAGGAAGCGGCTTCTTTGGGCGAATAGCATCGCGGAAATCCTTGATTTCATCCTCTTCTTTCAGTTCTTTACTCTGAATATAGGCTTCGGTGATTGAAATCTTCGGACGGATGTCGAGGAGCTCTATCATCTTCTCTGTAGTCTCCATGTTGAAATCGAAGAGGAACTCGTATTTCTTTTCGAAGAAGGGGCGGATGTCGTCCTGGTAATACTCGAAGAAAGGGCTCTCGCCGTAGGCGGAGAGGAGCGCATTCCAGTGGACGTGGCGCCAGTTGGCGTGGTCGGAGATGCGGATGTCTTTCATCGCCAGCGATGTGTTGTGGTTCGTTGGGATGGTGAGCGAGAGGGGGCCGTTGGTGGTCGGGATGATCATACGGTTGCGATAGGTTTGCTTGATAAAGCTCTCGTGGCGCTCTATCAGGCATTCATCGTAGCGGTTCAGCTTCTGATACCACTGGATGGGACCAAAATATGTGGAAGAAAGAAGGGCTTTCAATTTTGAATTTTAAATTAAGGATTAATAATAAGGGCGAGCGATGGGATCGACTAAAACAGCTTATACGCCTTGCCTATCATCTGATGCTTATGCACCACCTGCTGCCCGGTAGGCGTTTTCAGCAGATAGAAGCGGCAATCCTTGCAGCCGCAGCGCTTGCAGCACACCGTAGAAATGATATACTGCACCGTATCGATGCGAATCGTATCGCCCGGCTGCTTCTCTACCCTACCTATGAAATAAGCCTCAGCAACTATCTTGCGGTGCTGGTTGCGGCGCTGATACGTGACGGAATCCCGGAACACCACCACATCGCCACGATTGAAAAAATCGCAGTCAATCCTATTCACTATCACCCGGTTGCCAGCTTTCAGTTGCGGAGGAAGACCTCCGGCGGGCACCGTGAAGACAGTGAAGGCATAGGTTCGCACCACCCATACCAGGAGCAACGACAAACCTAAAGCTATTAGGAACTTAACTGCGATTTTCAAATCTATCTTTGCTTTCTTGATTTCAAAAACTTCTGTTACTTGATGTTATCTACGAAGTTGAACAGGCGGTTCCAGCGGATGCCTGAGAAGCCTGGATGGTCAGGACTGTGGCTCCACCAGATGAAGATTGGCTTGCCCACGATGTGATCCTCTGGCACGAAGCCCCAGTAGCGGCTATCGGCTGAGTTGTGGCGGTTGTCACCCATCATCCAGTAGTAATCGAGCTTGAAGGTGTAGCTCTTCGCCAACTTGCCGTTGATGAAGATGTTGCCCTGGCTATCTACCTTGAGGTCGTTGCCCTCGTAAACCTTGATGCAACGCTCATATACTGGCAGATTCTTCAATGTCAGAGCAATGCTCTTGCCCTTCTTCGGAATCCATACAGGACCGTAATTATCGCATGTCCAGCCGGTGTAGGCGTTGAGCGGATAAAGGTCTCCGTATCTCGCATCAGTATTGATGGAGATGCTCTCCACGAGGTTCTTGTTCGCCTTCAGCGCCAGATAAGCCTTCTTGGTAAGTGGAATCACGCCGCTCTGATTATACATCAGGAGGTCTTCGTTGGTGATTCCCAGCTCATCAGCCAAGTCAATAGGGAACTCGCCCTTGAGCTTCATCTTGTAGGTATATTGCACGTTATCAGGCTCCTTGTTTGCCTTGCCGTCGAGATAAACGATGCGGTTCTTGATCTGCAGGGTCTGACCCGGCAAACCTACGCAACGCTTCACGTAGTTCTCGCGGCGGTCGGTAGGGCGGCTGATGATGTCACCATATTCGCCCGGCATACTGGCGATGTAGTTGCGTCCGGCAGCATACACTTTTTCGAAGTATCGGCGCTGCTGCAATGGGTTCAGCACGCGCACATCCTGCTGCTGTCCGTTCTGCTCCAGAATCTGGTCGCCGATGGAATAAACCATCTGATAGTAATCATTCGCCTGATAGCGCTCCTCGTTGCAGAGGGTGTCGCCGGCAGGATAGTTGAACACCACGATGTCGTTGAGCTTCACGTTGCCCAATCCCTTCACGCGGCGGTAATCCCAGTGAGGCCACTCCACGTAGCTCTTCACGTTGACCAGCGGCATGGTGTGCTGGGTGAGCGGCATGGTGAGC
>OKUU01000636.1_pt1 | contig 11164 bp, 8 predicted proteins | sample 1606561 | NCBI WGS metagenome assembly OKUU01 (sample SAMEA3882506, study PRJEB24775) | human gut metagenome | biome: human-associated habitat; feature: intestine environment; material: feces | place: Netherlands | collected 2009/2010
GGTGGATAAGATCACGGACCAGAACGGCAATGTGGTGCAGGAAATTGGCACCAACATCCGCCGTCAGGTCATCAGCGAGAGCGCCAGCGAGACCATCCGCCAGATCATGGAGTTTGAGGTGGGCGACGGCACCCAGGGCGGCGGCGGCAACGCTTACGTTGCAGGTTACCGCATCGGCGGCAAGTCCGGCACCTCCGAGCAGCTGAACATGGACCGCCGCGCCGACGGCGACTACAAGAAGGTGGCATCCTTTGCGGCTGTCCTGCCCGCCAACGACCCGGAGATCCTGGTCTATGTCATGCTGGACGACCCCAACAATGCCCGCACCGACTATTCCTCCATTCTGGCGGCCCCTGTGGTGGGCAACATCATCAGCGAGATCGCGCCCTATCTGGGCATCGCCACCGACGGCGTGGACCGCAGCGGCACCACCGTCAAGGTGCCCAACCTGACGGGCAAGGAGTGGAGCAACGCGCAGGTGCAGCTGAACATCAAGGGCTTGAAGCATCACCTGGCCGAGAGCGAATCCGACCAGACCGCCGCCCTTGTTACCTACCAGTACCCCCGCGCGGGAGCAGAGGTGCCCTATGGCACCACCGTTTATCTGTATACCGATACCTATGAGGGCAAGCACGCCGAGGTGCCGGACGTGACCGGCAAGAGCGCGGACTTTGCCCGGCAGATGCTGAACGCCGCAGGGCTCAACTGCACAGTCGAAGGCTCCGGCACGGTCCAGAGCCAGAGTGAGGCACCCGGCTCCAGCGTCCAGCAGGGAACCATCGTACATCTGATCTGTGGATAAAGGGGAATGAGAGTATGGAAGCAATTGCAGCAAACATCCTGTTGGAGGGCCTGGCCGTCAACGCGCTGGCCCAGTGCGAGACCCCGGTCACGCTGGTGACTACCGACAGCCGTGAGGTCTGCCCCGGGTGCATCTTTGTGGCGTTCTCGGGCGAAAAATTCGACGGCCATGATTTTGCCGCCAAGGCGCTGGAAAACGGCGCGCTCTGCGTGGTGCTGAACCACCCCGTGGAAGGCGTGCCGGAGGAGAAGAGCGTGATCTGCCCGGACAGCTACCACGCCATGATGGTGCTGGGTGCCAATTATCGCAGCCAGTTCCACCCCAAAGTGGTGGGCGTGACCGGCAGCGTGGGCAAGACCACCACCAAGCAGATGACCTACGCCGCCATTGCAGGCTTTGGCAGTACCATCAAGACCGAGGGCAACCAGAACAATGAGCTGGGCCTGCCCCGCACCATGTTCCGCATCGGCAAAGAGACCCAGTACGCCGTGGTGGAGATGGGAATGAGCCACGCCGGAGAGATCGAGCGCCTGAGCAAGTGCGCCCGCCCGGATGTAGGCATCATCACCTGCATCGGGGTGTCCCACATCGGCAATCTGGGCAGTCAGGAGAACATCTGCAAGGCAAAGCTGGAGATCTGCGCCGGTCTGCCGGAGGGTGCTCCGTTGGTGCTGAACGGGGACGACCCCTTCCTGCGCAAGGCCGTCCTGCCCGACCATGTCCGTCCGGTCTGGTTCAGTCTGGGCGATGAGAACGCCGATGTCTGTGCCCTGTCCATCCAGCAGGATGAAAAGGGCATGAGCTTTGTGCTGGAGGATCACGAGGAGGGGACTTTCCTCGTAAAGATCCCCGCCATGGGCCGTCACAATGTGGCCAACGCACTGGCTGCCTACTGCGCCGCCACCCGTCTGGGGCTGAATGCCCGCCGGGTCATTGCCGGTCTGGCCGACTTTGAGCAGACCGGAATGCGCCAGAAGGTGGTGCACGTCAGAGGCGTGGATGTCATTGAGGATTGCTACAACGCCAACCCCGACAGCATGAAGGCCGCGCTGGCCATGTTCAGAGAGTATCCCTGCAAGCGCCGCTTTGCCCTGCTGGGCGATATGCTGGAGCTGGGCGATATCAGCCGCGCCGCCCACGAGGAGGTGGGCCGTCAGGCCGTGGAAAACAAGGTGGACTACCTCGTCACCTATGGCGAGCAGGCCAAGCGCATTGCCGTGGTGGCTGCTGCCAAGGGGCTGCCCACCCTCCATGCCGACACCTACGCTCAGGCCGCCGAGGCCCTGCTGAACAAAATGCAGCCCGGCGATGCCCTGCTGGTCAAGGCCAGCCGCGGCATGGCACTGGAAAAAGTGCTGGAGATCTTTTACAAGGAGTAACATCGAGCTATGATTCGTTTCGCCTTGATCGCCGCCTCAACGCTGGGGTTCTTCCTCACGGCGGCGCTCGGGAATCTGATGGTGCCGCTGCTGCGGGCGTTCCAGGGACGCTGGGATGAGCCCAAGGCCCGGCAGGCACCATCACCCAAGCAGGAAGCACCGGATGCCGAGCCGGAGCGCCCGCCGCAGGCCCCCACCATGGGTGGGCTCTGCCTGATGGTGGGGGTGCTGGCTGCTGTGGGCGTGGGCTGGACAGCCGCCTGTGTGGCTCAGCCTGAGCTGCTGGGGGCCGAGAGCCTGTTCTCGGTCCGGCTGCTCACAGCGCTGCTGGGAGCTCTGCTCTTTGGCGGCGTGGGCCTGCTGGAGGATCTGGCCCGCATCCGCAGCCGTTCCGTGCTGGGCCTGCGGCGGCACACCCGCCTTGGGTTGGAAGCCGCTGCCGGTGCCGTGGTGCTGGTGCTGCTGGGAGCCAAAGGCTGCCTTGCAGCCGGGATCACCCTGCCGGGCGTGGGCTATGTCGATCTGGGCATTGCCGCCCCACTGCTGTGGGAAGGGCTGCTGGTCGCACTGGCCGAGTGTGCCCGCATTGCCGATGGCATGGACGGCATCGTCTGCGGCACGTCCTTTGCGGCCATGCTGGGCCTGATGGGGGTGATGACCCTGCTGGGCTGGTTCCCGCTGGGCGTTCTGCCCGCCGCACTGGCCGGTTCCCTGATGGCCTTCCTGCTCTGGAACTTCCCGCCCGCAAAGCTGCGGCTGGGCAGCGTGGGCAGCCTGTTTCTGGCCGGGATGCTGGGGTGCGTTCCCCTGTGCATCGGCTGGCCCGACCTCACCCTGCCGCTGGCCCTGCCCTTCTGGCTGGAGGGCGGCATGGTGGCCCTGCAGATCCTGGTCTGCAAGGCCAGCCGGGGCCGCAGGCAGCTGTTCCGCTCGGCACCGCTTCACCGCTGGCTGGAGCTGCGGGGCCGGAGCGCGGAACAGATCTTTTATACCTTTTGTGTCATTGCCATGCTGGGCGTGGCGCTGACCGTTCAGCTGGCAAAAATCAGTTAAGGAGGGGTGCAGTTTGGCAACACTCCGCAGAAAAAAAGCAGAGCCGTTTTCCGTCTTTCAGCGGGACCCCGGCCCCTGGCCGCCCATCCTGCTCAACTGGATGGCGACCCTGGCCATCATCATGGTGTTCGGGCTGGTCATGCTGTTCAGTGCAAGCTATACCACGGGCTATCTCCGCTTTGGGGACAGCTTCCATTACATCAAATCCCAGCTGCTCTGCACGGTGCTGGGCCTTGGCATGATGTTCCTGTTCTCCTATTTTGACCACCGTTTCCTGCGCAGAATGGTCAAGCTGGGCTATGTTGTCTGCCTGATCCTGCTGGTGCTGGTGCTGTTCAGCAGCCCCATCAACGGCTGCCGCCGGTGGATCAGCTTCGGCGGCCTGACCTTACAGGCCTCCGAGGTGGCAAAGTTCGAGATGATCCTGCTCACAGCAGACATCGCCGCAAGGACCCCGCAGATCAAATTCGGCGAGGTGTCCCTGCGCAAGTGGGTCCACCACAGCATCGTGGTGGAGCTCATCCGGCCCATCCTGTGGCTGGTGCCTGTCCTGATCCTGCTGGTGCTGGAGCCCCACATGTCGGGCATCCTGCTGACCACGGCCATCGTGGGCACCATCCTGCTGCTGGGCGGCAGCGGCGGCATCATTACCTGGGGCTGTGCCGGTGCTGCGCTGTTCCTGCTGGAAACTTTGCTGAAGCACGTGGACTCCATCGACTACCTGCAGAGCCGTCTGGACGGCTGGACGCAGGATCTTGACCGGATGACCAGCCAGACCAAGCAGAGCCTGTACGCCATCGGCTCAGGCGGTGCCACGGGGCTGGGCCTTGGCAACAGCATCGAAAAGCAGCTCTGGCTGCCGGAGAGCACCAACGACTTTATCTTCAGTGTCGTGTGCGAGGAACTGGGCTTCGTCGGCGCGGTGATCGTCATCGTGCTGTTCGTCCTCTTTCTGGTGCAGGGCTTCTGGATCGCTTTCCATGCCGAAAACCGGTTCTGCACGCTGGTGGGCATCGGCATCATGGCGCAGATCGCCTGGCAGGTGTTCTGCAACATCGCCGTTGTCACCAACACCCTGCCCAACACCGGCATTTCGCTGCCCTTCTTCTCCTCCGGCGGCACCAGTCTGATCCTGCTGCTGGCCGAGATGGGCGTTATGGTCAATATCGGACGCAACGGCGAACGGGCCCGTCTGGAACGGGAGGAAGCCCACGCCGAGCGGGAGCGCCAGCGCAAGGCAAAGACCATTGTGCTGGATACCGCGCGCAGAGCGCAGACAGAACAGTAAGGAGGAACCAAGATGCGTGTACTCATTGCAGCCGGCGGCACTGCCGGCCATATCAACCCGGCTCTGGCCATTGCGGGAGCCATCAAAAAGGCCGACCCCACCGCCGAGATCCATTTTGCGGGCCGGAAAGAGGGCATGGAGTACCGTCTGGTCACACAGGCGGGCTATCCCTTCCATCACATCGAGATCACCGGCTTTCAGCGGAAGCTGAGCCTGAACAATATCAAGCGGAATCTCATTACCCTGTGGAATCTGGCACTCTCCGGCCCCAAGGCCAAAAAGATGATGAAGGACATCCAGCCCGACCTGGTCATTGGCTGCGGCGGCTATGTGTCCGGCCCGGTGGTGCGCTGCGCCGCCAGACAGGGCATCAAGACCGCCCTGCATGAGCAGAACGCCTTTCCCGGCGTGACCAACAAGCTGCTGGCCCCGGATGTGGACATCGTGTTCGCCGCCGTGCCCGCCGCTGTGGAAAAGCTGGGCGCACCCGAAAAGACCATCGTGGTGGGCAATCCCGTCCGGCCTGAGGTGTTCACCCAGGCGAAGAACCGGGAAGCCATCCGTGCCGAACTGGGCGCGGGCGACCGTACCGTGATCCTCTCCTTCGGCGGCAGTCTGGGTGCCCGCCGCGTGAACGAGGTGGTGGCCGACCTCTGCGCCTGGGAGCAGAAGAACAAAAAGCCCGTCCTCCATCTCCATGCCACCGGACAGTACGGCGTGCAGCTGTTTCAGGATCTGGAAAAGGAAAAGGGCTTTGCCCCCGGCGAGAGCCTTGTGGTGAAGGAATACATCAACAATATGCCCGAGCTGCTGGCCGCAGCGGACCTTGTCATCAGCCGTGCCGGTGCCTTGACACTGGCCGAGCTGGAGGCTGTGGGCCGTGCCGCTGTGCTCATCCCCAGCCCCAATGTGGCAGAGAACCACCAGTATTACAACGCCATGGAGCTGCAGAAGGCCGGCGCCGCCGTGGTCATTGAGGAAAAAGACCTGACCGGCGAAAAGCTGGTGCAGACTGTTTCCGGGATGCTGGCCCAGCCCGGCAAGCTGGCTGAGATGGGCCGCAATGCCCGGAGCCTGTCGGTGGACGACAGCCTGGACCGCATTGCGGATGCCCTGCTCAAGCTGGTCAAGACCCCGTAACGGAAGAAAAAAACAGAGGAAAGGAGGTGCAGCCGGATGCCGCAGAATGACCGGAACAGCCGGAACCGCAAGCGCCGCCGGGCCTACGATCAGGCCCGGGATGACCGGCGCGGCGGGCAGAGCACCCAGCGCCGCAGCAGCGCGGGTGCTGGCAGTGACCTGGGGTACAGCGGGTACGCAGGATATTCCTCCGGCGGCCACCCCATCACGAACCCCAATTATGACCCCGATGCGCCCCGCCCCAGCCGGTACACGGAGCGCACGGTGAACTACGGCTCCTACCCGGACAACAGCATCACCTTTCCCACCGGCGGGCGGAGCAGCCAGAGCGGCGCACAGCGCCCCCGCAGCGGGCAGAGCGGCCAGCGGCGCACCTCCGGGGGCAATCAGCGGAACCGCCGCCCGGCCAGCGGCCAGAACCGGAACGCCCAGCGCCGCCCACAGAACGCCCAGAGCCGTAGCGGCCAGCGGATGCGGCCGGTGCAGGGGCAGAACGCCCGGCGTGACCCCGTCCGGCGGGAGGGCAGGAAAAAGCGGAAGCTGACCCGGGCCGCCATCCGGCGGCGCAGGCTCATGCGGCGGCTCACGGCTCTTGTCATGCTGCTCTGCGTCATCGGCGCGGGGGTCTACCTCACCGTGACGATGCTGTTCAAGATCAGCTCTATTCAGGTGCAGACAGCGGACGGTGTGGTGCAGGAGGCCGGCGGCTATACCAGCGACCAGATCCTGCAGGCGCTGGATGTCCATCTGGAAGAGAATATCTTCAGTTTTGACCCCGGCAGCAAGGCCGCCGCGCTGGAAAAAGTGTTCCCCATGCTGGAGGATATCCGGGTGGAGCGGGATTACCCCGGCACCGTGGTGGTGCGGGTAACAGAAGCCCGGCCTGCCTGGGCCATGCAGACCTCCTCCGGCTGGCTGACCCTCTCGGGCGGCCTGAAGATCCTGGAAAAGGATTCTGCCCAGCCTGCCGGTCTGCCCACTCTGTACGGCGGCGAACCGGTCTCTGCCGAGCCCGGCGAACAGCTGACCTTTGCGGCGGAGCCCAAGGCCGACAGCACCCCGGACAGCGCCGCCGACAGCAGTGCCTCCGGCACTGTTGAGGAGGAGGCGGACCAGCGGCTGGAAAGCCTGAACACCCTGCTGGCTGCGCTGGATGCCGCAGGCATGAGCGCCGACGTGACCCGCATCGAGTTTGCGGATGTGGACGAGATGGCCTTCCTCTATCAGGACCGCATCAGCGTCTGGCTGGGCACCCTGAACGAGCTGGAATATAAGCTCAAGCTGGCAAAGCACGTCCTGCTGAATGAGGACGGCAAGGGCTGTGCCGCGACCGACACCGGAAAGCTGGACTTCACCCATATCAGTATGTCCAGCACCCGCAAGTTCACCTTTGCACAGGGCGAGCCGGAGCTGCCCTCCGGCTACATCCTGCCTGAACCGGTGGAGGAAACACCCGCCGAAGAAGGTGTGACCGGTGAAACGGCAGAAGGCACGGCAACAGACGGCACTGCCCCGGCAGAGGGCGAAACCGCCGCAGATGCCGCTGCCGAAACACCAACGGATACCGCCGCGGTCCCGGCAGGCCCCGAAGCCGGACAGACGGCACAGCCGACCCCCGCCGAAGGAACGACCCCGGCGGCGGGCGATGCAAACCAACCCCAAACGACCCAATGAGGAGCGTGTAATGTTATGAAGCTGGAACAATTACTGGAAGGCGTGCCCTTTACGCTGGTGCAGGGCAGCCTGGATACCGAAGTGCAGGATATCATCTACGACAGCCGGAAGGCGGCCCCGGGCCTTGCCTTTGTCTGCATCGTGGGCACCCAGCGTGACAGCCACGAGTTTGCCGCGGACTGCGCCGCCAAGGGCGTGAGCGTGCTGGTCATCCAGCACGACATCGACCTTTCTGCCATGCCCGGTGTGACCGTGGTCAAGGTGGAGAGCAGCCGCTATGCCATGGCGCTGATGAGCGGCAACCTCTTTGGCAACCCCTCCCGCCAGATGACCATGATCGGCGTGACCGGTACCAAGGGCAAGACCACCACCACCCACATGATCAAGAGCGTGCTGGAAGCTGCCGGGAAAAAGGTCGGCATGATCGGCACCAACGGCATCTATTTCATGGGCCGTCATCAGGAGACCGCCAACACCACCCCTGAGAGCTACGAGCTGCAAAAGACCTTCCGCCAGTTTCTGGACGCAGGCTGCGATGTGGCCCTGATGGAGGTGTCCAGCCAGGGCCTGATGATGGACCGTGTGGCGGGGGTGCACTATGATATCGGCGTGTTCACCAACCTTTCCCCCGACCACATCGGCCCCGGTGAGCACAAGACCTTTGAGGAATACCGCAGCTGGAAGGGGCAGCTCTTCCGGCGGTGTGATGTGGGTGTGGTGAACATCGATGACGAGAACACCGAAGCCCTGCTGGAAGGCCACACCTGCAAGCTGGTGACCTATGGCCGCAGTGAAAAGGCCGACTACCGCGCCGAGGGCTGTGAGCTGCTGCGCACCCACGATTTTCTGGGCGTGGCGTTCCATGTTTCCGGCAGGGACAATATGGATGTCAGGGTGAACATGCCCGGCGAGTTCAGCGTCTACAACGCGCTGGCCGCCCTGGCCGTGGGCAAGGTGCTGGGCCTGCCCGATGCCGCCATCCATGAGGGTCTGGGCAAGTGCGTGGTCAAGGGCCGCGTGGAGCTGGTGCCCATCAGCAAAAAGTTCACCATCCTGCTGGACTACGCCCACAACGAGGTCTCCACCGAGAGCCTGCTCACCACCCTGCGGGCCTACAACCCCCACCGTCTGGTGGTGGTGTTCGGCTGCGGCGGCAACCGCTCCAAGCTGCGCCGCTACGGCATGGGCGAGATCTGCGCCAAGATGGCCGATTTCTCCATCCTCACCGAGGACAACAACCGCTTTGAAAAGGTGGAGGACATCCTTGCGGACATCCGCGAAGGCATGAACAAGGGCAACCCGGACGCAAAGTTCGTGGAGATCCCCGACCGTCTGGATGCGCTGCACTACGCAGTGGATCACGCGCAGGAGGGCGACCTGATCGCCGTCATCGGCAAGGGCCACGAGACCTACCGCGACCGTGAGGGCGTGAAAACCCCCTTCCTGGAGCGGGAGCTGCTGGAAGAATACGCCCAGCAGATCGGGTTGGAATAAGCAACAAAAACGCGCTGTGTCGTTTGACACGGCGCGTTTTTTGCTTCTGCTTTGGCACGCAGGACTTCGGCTCAGCAGGATCGAATTTGCAGGCGGCCGGCACTCGCACGGCCATGGCAGCACTTACGCGCCCCACACCAGCCAGAGATACACATAGCCCGTCAGGACGGCTGCCAGCGTGAACGGGATGCCGATGCGCAGGAAATCACGGGTGCGCACCTGCTCACCATGCTTGCGCAGGATGCCGATGGCTGCAATGTTGGCCGAAGCGCCAATGGGGGTCAGGTTGCCGCCCAGAGTTGCGCCCGTGAGCAGGCCGAAATAAAACAGCTCAGGCGGGAAGCCTGCACCGCCGTTCATCAGCCCGGCAATGCCCTGCACCACCGGCAGCATGGTGGCCACATAGGGGATGTTGTCGATGAAAGCAGAAAGGCCCACCGAGACGAATACCAGCAGGGTATAGAGACGGAAGGAATCATCACCGGAGAGGGTGTAGAACAGCTGGGCGGCGGCATCGATGACTCCGGCCTTGCGGATGCCCTCGATCAGGATGAACAGCCCGAACAACAGCAGCAGGGTGTCACAGTCCAGCTCCCGGGCCGCCAGCCGGAACGGCGCGAACGAGTGGCGGCGCAGGCAGGCGCGCAGGATGCCGAACAGGCAGACCCCTGCACAGATCAGACCGCTGCGCAGGCCATAGAGCGTCAGCGGCAGCCCGCCCGCAGGCTGGGGCAGGAAGGAGGCCGCGATGAGCAGGCCCACCGTCAGCAGCATCAGGGCGGAGGGAACGGTGTCAGTGACCTCGGTCTCCACCGTGGCCGAGATGGGCTGGGTCTCGTGCCGGAAGGTGAACAGCAGCACGCCCAGAGAGGCCAGCGCCCCCAGCTCCACCCCGAAGAAGATGCCGGGCCTGCCCTCCATCCAGAAGAAATGGAAGAAGTTCATCTCCGCAAAGCCGCCCAGCAGGATGCTGGTGGTGTCGCCCACAAGGGTGGCGGCTCCCTGCAGGTTGGAGGAGACCGCAATGGAAATGAGGACGGGCACGGGGGAGATCTTGAGCTTGCGGGCAATGGCAAGGCCCACCGGGGCCACCATGAGCACCGTGGCAACATTGTCCACAAAGGCGCTGATGACCCCGGCAAAAAGGGCCAGCATACACACGGCCCATTTCACGTTGGGCACCCACACGATGAGCAGCTCGGCCAGCCGGGCGGGCATCCTGCTCTCAATAAAGAGGGAGACCGTGCCCATGGTACCCGCCATCATCAGCAGGACATTGAAGTCCACAGCCCGGGCGGCATCCATCAGGGTGAAGTCCCACAGGCCCGCCGCGCCCAGAGCCAGAAACAGAGCGGCCCCGCCCAGCGCGGCAAAAGGCCGGTACTGCGGCAGGGCCAGCATCAGAAGATAGGTCAGCAGAAAAATGATCAGTGCAGGAAGCATACGCAGTCCTCAGCTTTCGGGCCTGGCATCGGTGTCCTCGTCGATCATCCGGTATCCCACGCCCAGTTCGTTCAGAATATAGGTGTTGCGGCCGGGCACGCTGCCCAGCTTTTTGCGGATGTTTGCCATGTTGACCTGCAGCTTTTTGGTGCTGCCGCAGTCGGTATCGCCCCAGATGGCCCGCACGATGGCGGCATAGGTCATCACCCGACCTGCATGTTCCGAGAGGAAGGCCACGATGTTATATTCGGTCTGGGTCAGCTTGATCTCCTCCCCGCCTACATAGACCTTGCGCCGCTCGTACTGGATGAGCAGGTCCTGTGCCTGAAAGACGCCGGTGGGGTTGGAGCTGAAGCGGTTGAGCCGCAGTGCGGCCCGCACCCGCGCCAGCAGCTCGCCGGTGCCGAAGGGCTTGGTGATGTAGTCGTTGGCACCGAGGTCCAGCGCCTCGATCTTGTCCGCCTCGGTGGTGCGGGCCGACAGCACGATGATGGGGGTCAGGTACTTCTGGCGCACATACCGGATCAGCTCCACGCCATCCCGGTCAGGCAGACCGAGGTCGAGGATGATCAGGTCCGGGTTGCAGGAACCGAACATCGACTGCCCCAGTTCGCAGGAGGGGGCCACAAACGTCTGGTAGCCGTTGGTCTCCAGCAGGGTATAGATGAAGCTGCAGATGGTGGGTTCGTCTTCAACGATGAGGATCTTAAATTTGTTGTTGCTCATTTCAGATGTTTTCCTCCAGATCAGTGGATTCGTCCGTGGATTCAGTCTCCAGCCAGAAGCGGATGGTGGTGCCTTCGCCGGGGCGGCTCTCGGCCTTGATCTCGCCGCCGTGGGCCTTGACGATGGCCGCGCACACCGCAAGGCCGATGCCCATGCCGTGCTTGC
>OKUU01000641.1_pt1 | contig 11123 bp, 8 predicted proteins | sample 1606561 | NCBI WGS metagenome assembly OKUU01 (sample SAMEA3882506, study PRJEB24775) | human gut metagenome | biome: human-associated habitat; feature: intestine environment; material: feces | place: Netherlands | collected 2009/2010
GTGGACAGGTAATCGACGGCGGCAGAAAAATCTTCCGTGTTGATATCCGGTGAGGTCGTATTGCGCGGTTCGCCGGCGCTTTCCCCCGTAAAGGACGGATCAAAAGCCAGGGTGATGAATCCCCGAGCAGCTAATTCCTGGGCATAGCGGCCGGAAACCTGTTCTTTTACAGCCCCATAGGGACCGGCTACGGCAATGGCAGCCAATTTTTCACCTTGTTTCATATCTTTCGGCGTGTAGAGGTCGCCGACTAAAGTAATACCATAGCGATTATGGAAGGTGATTTTTTGATGAGCGACTTTCGTATTTTCCGGGAACGTCTTATCCCATTTATGGGAAAGCGTTGCAGCATCAATGGTTTCAGTTGGTGCTTTCGATGGCGTTGGGACCTGGGCGGCATAACTGCTGCCGGCCCCTGCGCCAATGATGAAAAGGGAGCTGCACAGGGCAGCGAGTACCATATTTTTCATGATGCGTTTTCTTAATTTCATAAGTATAGACCTCCTGTAGGAAAATGTATATATCTTATGACATAAGAATAAGCGTTAAAGTTAACTTTAAGTCAAGGGCTTTTTTGAAACTTTCTCCATCGCAAAAAATGGGACTATAAGGATTGCCGGGATTATGGTTTGAAGGAACCGGAAATCATTGATTTTGATGGTGATTTGCGCGTTAACTTGTACCGGACAACTGACCAAACGACTGACCAAACTCCGAAAACTGACCAAACAACAGACCAAACTAACCAAATAACTACCCAAACTAACCAAACTCAAAAAGGAGAGAATCATATGGAATTACAAGAAGTATCGGAACGATCTGCGGCCATCAGAAAGGCCTATCATGCATTGGAACGGGAGTATCATGGCTCCGAATGGTCCGTCGAGGAAGATGCCCTGGCTTTTTTGACCGATGCCGGACTGGTAGGACGGCTGACTATGAGTCATGAAGGGCGCTGGCCATCTGATGAAGAAGGCAAACTCCCGTCTAAAATCGGGGAATGTGTATGGTGGCTGGCCGTTCTGGCCGACCGGACTGGGCTGGATTTTGCCGATTGTGTGCAGCAGTTTCTGGCAGATACTGAACAGGCCTTGAAATGACAGGCAGAAAAGTGGGGTGAACGGTCTGGTTCCCAGCTGCTAAAGTGGGCAAAATCGCATTGACGAAGAAGACAGGATATGTTAGAATAATGCTAATTTCATAAGAACACCGCTTCTGTCACCGGACAGGAGAAATGAGGTGTCTGGGAGTTGTCGTAGGTACGGCATGGGTTACATGCTATAAGACAATTCCTGGGCACCTCTGTTTTTTTAGGAGGGAATATCATGATTCAAATACGTATGCAGCAGGGACTTTCACAGGACGCCCGGATTATCCGGCAGGAGGTATTTGTCGAAGAACAGGGTTTTCATCATGAATTTGATGAAACCGACCAGACGGCATGGCATCTGGTGTTATATGAAAATGGACATGCCGCTGGCTGCTGCCGGCTCTTTACATCAGACAATCCGGATGTGTATATACTGGGCCGCCTGGCCGTACGGAAATCCTGCCGCGGCCGACAGTACGGGGAGCGCCTGGTACGGGAAGCGGAAGGATGGCTGCGCGGCCGTCATGCGAAACGGCTGGCTCTGTCGGCACAGGTCCGGGTGCGCCCGTTTTATGAAAAACTGGGATATACCGCATCAGGTGACGAATATCTGGATGAATATTGTCCTCACATCCATATGGAAAAGGAGTTGACAGAATGAGCCTGACATACTGGATTCCTTTTTTCATCATCGTCATTGGCAATATAGGCTATCACCTGGTCGCCAAGGCAACACCGTCGGCAGCCCCGCCTTTCCTGGCCCTCATTGTTACCTATCTGGTCAGTTTCCTCCTGTGTGCCGCTGCTTACGTGGTGACAGGGCCTTCGCTGCGGCAGGATCTGCATACATTGAACTGGGCAAGCGCTGCCTGGGGACTGACGCTGGTGGCTGTCGAATTTGGCTATATCCTGTTATACCGGACTGGCTGGAAAATCAGTATGGCCTCTCTCCTGGCCAATGTCAGCGTGGCGCTCCTCCTGGCAGGTATAGGCGTCCTGTTTTATAAAGACGTTCTGCTGCCCCGGCAGATCATCGGCATCATCCTGTGTCTGGCCGGCGTTTTTTTCCTGCGTCCGTGAGTGGTTTTTAAAAACTACAAACTTAAAACTCAAAAAGGGGCTGTCTTAATGCGATAGCCTCTTTTTATCATATGTTATAATAGGTTATATACGATGACTCTATTTTTTATTGCAGAACGTTTTTGCAGAAAAGGGTGGACTTTATGGATGTGGCATCGATACAAGCGGAATTGCATCGCTATTATGATAAATTGATTGCCGGCGTCTGTTTGATCGGCATGGATGAATCAGAACCGATTCTCTTCGTTAATCGCGGGCTGTTGGATATGTACCATTGCGGTGATGAAGGGGAGTTCTATCGCCTTACGGGGAAAGTTCGCAAGGGGATGATCGAAGCCGCTGATTACCGGCCCCTGGATAAAGCCGATGATGCAGGGCGTCCGAAGTTCATCGCCTTCCGCTTTCGGACGGCTGATGGGCATTTACAGCGTGCTGAAGGGGCTGCGCGCATCATCCACCTGGATGACGGAACGCCGGTCTGGCTGGCGCAGTTTGTCAGTTATGAAATGCGGCGGGACCTCAGCGGGACCGACTATTTGACGGGCGCCCTGAGTACGCACGGCTTTTTTGAACAAGTTTCCCGCAGAGTCTATTTGGAAAGTGCCCAGGGCCACCTTTCCGATTATTGTCCGACTTATTTTAACCTGACGAATTTCCGCATCTACAATGCCCTTCACGGCATGGCCGCCGGTGACTGCTGCTTAAAACAGATAGCTATTACCCTGCGTCAGAATTTCCCGACGGCCCTGATGGCCCGCATGTCGGCAGATGGCTTTGCCGTGCTGGCGCCGAGGGAGGATTTGTTCCCGAATATTGAAATCATCTGCGGCAAAATCAACACGTATATCCATAATCCCAATATCCGCTTGAAAGCCGGCGTCTGCCTCTTGAAAGAGGGCGAAGGACGGCAGGTCCGTCACGCCTTTGACATGGCCAAAGTGGCCTGCGATACGATTAAGATGGATGCGACCCGCTGCTGGGCGGTATATTCGCGGGATATGGGAGAAACCCTGGAAAAACGGGCTTTTGTCCTGGAAAACTTCGACAATGCTATGGAACAGGGCTACATCAAGGTCTACTACCAGCCCGTCGTCCGGGCCATGACCGGGAAAATCTGCGGCTTGGAAGCGCTGGCCCGCTGGGATGACCCCGTATACGGCCAACTTTCGCCGGGAATTTTCATTCCCGTCCTGGAAAGGGCCCGGCTCATCCATAAATTGGACAGCTATATCATCCGCCGCGTAGGCAAGCACATGCATTACCGTCTGGTCAATCAGGAACCGGCCCTGCCCGTGTCGTTCAACTTGTCACGTCATGATTTCAATTTGATGGACCCCTTTTCCGTCGTCGAAGATGTCGTCCATCACTACGATATCCCGCGGGAATATTTCCGCATTGAAGTGACGGAATCGGCCCTGGCCAAGGAAAAGCACAACCTCGTCCGCGTCCTGGGCCAGTTCCAGGATGCAGGCTATCAGGTCTGGCTCGACGATTTCGGCAGTGAATATTCGTCGCTCAACGTCCTGCACAACTACCATTTCGATGAACTCAAGATCGACATGGCCTTTTTACGCAATTTCAATGAAAAGAGCCGCCGCATCCTCAAGGCCATTGTCCTCATGGCCAAGGAGCTGGGCGTCCATACCCTGGCCGAAGGGGCAGAGACGAAGGCCCAAGTCGATTTCCTGAAGCAGGTCGGCTGTGAAAAGATACAGGGCTATTATTTTGGCCAGCCCATGTCGTATGAAGATATACAGATTTTTTGTGAGAACTATGAGTACGGCCAGGAAACGCGGCGGGAAGAACCGGTCTATGATAAGGCGGGACTCATCAACGTCGTGACCGATATCCCGATGGCAATCTTTTACTACGATGGGAAACAGGCCGTCGTGCTGTCGGCCAATCCCGCTTTCCGCCAGATCATCCGCCTGGCGTTACCCGTCTATAATGGGAAAGATCTGCCCCTGCGGATTGAAGACCTTTCTTTCCGCCAGCGGTTGCAGCCCTGCCTGGATGAACTCATCGCGTCCGGCCGGGAACAGGTCGTGACCTACATCGAACGGGACCACTATTTACAGCTGCGGCTGGAACTCATCGGCGGGACCCAGGGCCGTTATCTGTGCCGGGCCTGTGTCTATAATATTGCCGATACCGGCGAAGACCGGGAAGCCCATCATATCGATTATTTGCTGCGCAATATCCTCAAGCTCTACAGAGGCTTATATTATCTGAATCCCAAGGAAGATACATGCAAGGTCATCAAGACCTTCATGCCCAACCGGGTAGAAGGGCAGGTCCTGCATGGAATCCCGGCGGTGATTCAGGATTATGCAGATCATTTCGTCTATGGTGACGACAGGAATCGGTTTTTATCGTTCCTCGATTTCGACAATGTATGCCGCCAGGCCGGTCAGTCGCAGACAGCCAGTACCGGCAGCGTCTTCCGTATCAAGCAGGCCGATGGCAGTTACCATTGGACCGTCTTTTTAGTCCTCCTTCTCCGCGGCGATGGCCGACAGGATTTCCTGCTGTGCTGCCGCGAAGATGTCTGGGAATCGGCACGGGATCGCAAGAGCCTGCTGCCCGTATTGGCCACTTCTTTTGGCATCCATGAATTGGAACCGGCCCGGCAGCCTTATTTCCGCCTCTTGCGGGAACTCTGCCAGTCCATGATCCACTATTCGGGCATCAAGTTTTTCTGGAAAGACAGGGCCCGCCGCTTTGCCGGTGTCAGCCAGTCTTTCCTCGACTACTATGGTCTGAAGGACGAAAAAGCCCTCATCGGCAAAACCGATGAGGACTTGGGCTGGATTGTCAACGACCGTGTATATAGAGACGCGGAAATGGCCGTCCTGGAAAAGGGCCAAGTCACGCGCGATGTCTTGGGTCAATGCCTGGTCCAGGGACGGCTGCACCAGATTGCTTCTACGAAATTTCCCATTTACCGGGGCAAGCGTATCATCGGTCTGCTGGGGTATTTCGAGGATGTCGACGAAAGCAGCCGGCACCAGGCACAGCTCCATACGGTCAGCCTCATTGATGCCGAAACGGGGCTGCTCAATTTCCGGGGCCTCCTGCTGGTCGGCGAAGATTACATGGAAGCCTATCGGCGGTACGGGACGGATTATGTCTGTGTCGTACTCGAAGTGCCGGAATATGAACAAGTCTTCCGGGATTACGGCGACGAAGTGGCCGGGAAGTTATTGCAGGCCGTTACGGACCAGCTTTTGACGCTCCATTCTTTGAAAGGCTCCCTGGCCCATCTGAGCGGCTGCCGCTTTTTCTATATCACCCATCAGAGCCTGGACCGGGACTTCCGCAATACCCTGCTGGGACTGACCAACGCCATCCACGGCCTTACCGATATCGGCGGCTACAGCTGTACCCTCTATTTGCAGTATGCCATCGTCCAGGGCTCAGAAGGCCGGGATTTCGATGAAATCATGCAGCTCCTGAGGGAGCGCCTGAAAGATGCCGAAGAACAGCGCTACGGCCAGGCCGTCTACATCGGCGACCGCCTGGTCTTCGATAAGGAAAAATTCGATAAGCTCGATGAAGAAGTGTCCATCATCGACCCCGATACGTATGAACTGGTCTATGTCAACGAGTATATGCAGAAGAGCTATGGCTTTTCCGACGCTTACAGCTGGATCGGTGAAAAGTGTTATAAGCTCCTGGCCGGCCTCGATGCGCCTTGCGATGACTGCATCAACGGTCAGCTGCGCCGCGATTGTTTCTGTACGGTGACGCGCCGCAACCGCAAGACTGGACAGAACTTGTTCATGCGGACGACGCTCATTCCCTGGCAGGGGAAGAATTACCGCTTTTCTATGGCAGCCGATATCAATCAGTATATCAGTCGGGACTTAGCAGAAAATCGCGTCATTTTCCGCGAAGCCATGGCTAACGACGTCATTGCCATCGGCATGCGCGAAGCCGATCCCAGCGTGGGCTTGCAGAAGATGCTGGCCCATATCGGCCGCAGCCTGCAGGCCGAACGGGTCCTGATCTTTGAAGAACATGGGAGTCGGGTCAGTGCGACTTATGAATGGCACCAGGAGGACTTGCAGCCCATTGCCCATACGGTCCAGCATATCCCTATCAACTCCCTGCGCCCGCTCTATGCCAAATTCGATACGAAGCAGATGGCCATTATTGAAGATGCCCAGAGTTTCATCCGCGACAATCCGGGGTTTACGCCGCATATCCCCGGCGTCCGCCGCCTCGTATCGGGCCATCTGACCCAGTCCGGCAAGTCCCTGGGATTTACAGAAGTCATCAACCCGTCGGCGCTGGCCTTTAAATCGGCAGGCCTCCTGTTATCGACGCTGACCCTGTTCCTGGCCATCATGCTGCGCAACCGCGATACCTTCCGGTCCCTCGAGCGCCTCGGCGCGACGGACCAGCTGACTGGTGTCGGCAACCGTCGGGGCTTTGCCGAATATCTCCGGGCCCTGCCCGACGGGATGTCCCTGGCCTTTATCTTCGGCGACCTCAATGGCCTCAAACAGACCAATGATACCCAGGGCCATGAAGTGGGTGACCAGCTCATCCGCCAGGCCGCTCAGATCATGAAGAATCTGACCGGTGACATCGCCGTGTTCCGCATGGGCGGTGACGAGTTCATGCTCGTCGCCAGGAATATCGATAAGACTCAGGCCCGGCGGATTATCCGCGACCTGCGCGCCCGCTATCGCTCCAGCGGCATCAGCATGGCCCTGGGCTATATCGTATGCCAGACGCCTATCGTCAATATCGACGACGTATTATCCCAGGTTGACCAGAAGATGTATGCCGACAAGGAACGGATTTACGGCCGGCGTCAGTCCTGAGTCCCTTTCAGGCCCAGGGCCAGCAGGGGCCGTGCCAAGGCAGCGGCACAGAGGCTCTTGACGATATCCAGGGGGATGAAGGGGACGACGCCGCTCATGACGGCCGCTTCCCAGGGCATCCCCGTAATGCCTTTGAGCTGCAGGACGCCGCCGAGATAGATGACGGGGATACCGATGGCGACGGCCACCAGGGAGTAGCGCCGGAAGCTGTACTGTTTCCCTTTGAACCAGGACATGAGGAAGACGGCGGCGACATAGGCCCAGATATAGCCGCCTGTCGGGCCGAACATCTTGCCGGGACCTGCTGTGCCGCCTGTGAAGACGGGGACGCCGATGATGCCGATGCCAATGTAGGCCAGCATGGTGATGGCCGCGTCTTTTGGCGGCAGCAGGAAAGCGACCAGGTTGACGACGAGCGTCTGCAGGGCGATCGGCGACTGGGAAAAGGGCAGGGGAATGATCAAATAGGCAGAAATACAATTCATAGCAATCAACAAGGCGATGCGTGTCAGGCGCATCGTCTTTTCTCTTGAATCAGACATGATAAAAGCGCTCCTTTGCTTACGGACTTCTTCCGTATTATAGCAAAAAAGCGCTCATGAGGTCAACTTTATATGATTTTATACAGGTTGACAATAAAACTTAGAACAGCTTTTTCAGGCACGGTTCGACTTGGACGCCTTCGCGGGGATCGCTGCCGGACTGGTAGGTGTAGCCGATGGCGTAGTTCAGGAACTGCGTGGCCTTTTTGACGCTGTCGTGCAGGGACTGGCCCTGGAGCAGGGAACCTGTGAGGACGCTGGTGAAGAGGTCGCCTGTGCCGCAGGTGCTGAAGGGGATGCGGTCGACGGTGCATTCGTCGAAAGACGTCGTCTGGGCGTCGTAGCTGACGACGGTGATTGTGTCATTGCCCGTGGGGACACTGGTGATGATGATTTGACGCGGTCCCATGGCGGCCAGCTTCTGGCAGAGTTCGAGCATAGTCTTCATGGATGGCGCGCCCTGGGCATAGGGGATGTCGGCCAGCAGGGCAGCTTCGGTATAATTCGGTGTAATGATGGTCGCTTTGGCGATGAGCTTGCGCATTTCCATGACGATATCGGGCTTGAAGACCGGGTAGAGCTTGCCGTCATCGGCCATGGCCGGATCGACGACGACGAGGGTATCCTTCTTGGCGAAGCGGGCGATGGCGTCGAGGACGATGGCGATCTGGCCGGCGTCGGCGAGGAAGCCGCTGTAAATGGCGTCATACGAATAGCCCAGTTTCTGCCATTTATCCATGAATTCCGTCATGTGCGGCGTAAAATCAGAGAAGGTATAATCGCCATATGTCAGGTTGTTGCTGAAAATAGCCGTCGGGAAGGGGCAGACCTGGAAGCCCATGGCCGAAATGACCGGGATGGCGGCTGTCAGGGAGCAGCGGCCGAAAGAACACATATCGTGGATTGCGAGGACGCGTTTAGTTGCCATAGAAAAAACCTCCTAAAAGTAAACTGTACTATCATTTTATCCCATGATATGGGGCGTGTAAATAAGACAGATCGCGACGATTCTGTCCTGCCTGCTGATTCTCGCAGGGACATAAATATGGTATAATAAGGTCTAATATATTTATTGCAATGAATTTGTATAGATGGGAGATTGGGGTTATGGCGCAAGAAGCGAATGTATTGATGGGGTTGAGTGTCAAAGCGATGATTTTTCATGAAGGGAAGCTGCTGCTGTTGCAGAAGAACGATGCCGAAGGGCTGCATCATTGGGAATTCCCTGGCGGCGGCCTGCGCTTTACAGAAGATTTTGAAGCCGGCCTGCGCCGGGAAGTCAGCGAAGAAACGGGCCTTTCCATTACCTTAGAGGCTCCGGCAGGTATCTGGAGTTACCAGAAGAAAGACGGCCAGTTCCTGAATGGCGTCATTTTTACGGCCATGACCACGTCCGATAACGTTACATTATCAGAAGAACATCTGGCCTATCGCTGGGTCACGCCGGCCGAACTGCCGTCGTACCGCCTGCACGGCTCCCTGCAGCGCTCGCTGAAGCAGATGAAACAGTTCTCTTATGAAAAGAGCCACGCCTTGCTGCGCGACTTCCTTTCGGCTATATGAGGTGCCCCATGGATAGAGAAAAGCAGCAGAAAGCGCCCTTTGTCGAAGCCCTGGAAGGGTATTGCCAGCAGCACATGAAGGCCTACCATACACCGGGCCATAAACTGGGACAGGGCATTTCTGCCTACCAGGCCAATCTCTTTGGCGACGCCTTGCGGCGGGACCTGGGCGTCATGTATGCTCTGGATGACCTGTTCCAGCCCGAAGGGGCACTGAAGGAAGCCATGGACCTGGCTGCCGACCTCTATGGCGCCGGGCGGACTTTCTTTTCCATCAACGGCACGACGGCCTGCATCGAAGCCATGATCCTGGCTGTCTGCGGCGATGGCGATGAGCTCATCATCCCCCGCGAAGCCCACAAGAGCGTCATCAACGGCCTGGTCCTGAGCGGCGCCGTTCCGGTCTATATGGAAAGCCGCTTCGATGCGGTCCGCCAGGTATCGCTGGGACCGGACCTGGACAGCCTGAAGCGGGCTATCGCCGCTCATCCGCAAGCCAAGGCCGTCGTCTTCACCTATCCGACGTACGACGGCATCGCCGGTAACTTGAAGGCCCTCACGGCCTATGCCCATGAAAAAGGCCTCTATGTCCTCGTCGATGAAGCTCATGGGGCCCATCTGGGCTTCCATCGGGACCTGCCTGCCGAAGCCCTGGCCTGCGGTGCCGACTGCGTGGCCCAGAGTACCCATAAGATGGCCGGCTCCCTGACGCAGACGTCGATGCTGCACTGCCGCAAGGGCTTTCCCCTGTCGGACCGCGTGGCCGCCTCCATGGCCGTCGTCCAGTCGACGAGTCCTCATTACTGGTTCCTGGCCTCCCTGGACAGCGCCCGCCAGCAGCTGGCCCTGGAAGGGCCGGAACTCATCGGCCGGGCCCTGGACCTGGCCCGGTCGGTGCGGGACGCTATCAACGCCATTCCCGGCTTGACCGTCTTTGGCCGGGACATCATCGACGGACAGGTCGTCAGCGGCTTCGATGAAACGAAGATCACTATCGACTTTTCCGGCGTCGGCCTCGACGGCGTGACGGCCGAACGGCTCCTGCGTCAGCAGGGCATCGAAGTCGAGCTCGTCGCCGGCAATCACGTCCTGGCCCTGATCACCTTAGGCGATACGGGAGAAACAGCCCAGGCTCTGGTACAGGCCTGCCGGACTATCGCCGAAGGGCGCAGCCTCTGCCAGGCCGGCCCAGTGGCCGAACAGGCCCTGCCCGTGCCCCGCGTCGTCATGGCGCCGCGCCAGGCCTGGAACTGCCCGGTAGAGACGGTGCCCTTCGAAAAGGCCTGTGGCCGCATTGCCGCAGAGAACGTGACTTTCTACCCGCCAGGCATTCCGGTTCTGACCTTGGGAGAAGAAATTACGGCGGCCTGCCAGGCCTATATCCGACGCAAGATGGCTGGCGGCTATAAGCCGAACGGCCCGGCTGACGGGACCTTGGCGACGATACGCGTCTTGAAGGAGGATTTCCATGAAAGGTAAATTATTCATCATCGAAGGCGGCGACGGCAGCGGCAAAGCGACGCAGACCCGCCTGCTGACGGAACACTTGCAGCGCGACGGCTATGACGTGAAGTCCGTCAGCTATCCCGACTATGACAGCGACTCCAGCGCCCTGGTCAAGATGTACCTGCGCGGCGACTTTGGCAGCGATGCCGATGCCGTCAATCCCTATGCGGCGTCGGCCTTCTTTGCCGTCGACCGCTTCGCGTCGTATCAGATGAAGTGGAAAGCCTTCTACGAACAGGGCGGCATCGTCATTGCCGACCGCTATACGACGAGCAACATGCTCTATCAGATGATCAAGATCGACGACCCGGCCCAGCGCCGGGCTTATCTGGCCTGGCTCGAGGACTTTGAATTCCGCAAGATGGGCCTGCCGGCACCGGACAAGGTCTTCCTCCTCGACGTCCCCCTGGCCGTCACGGAGCAGCTCATGGCGGACCGGACGGGCAAGACCGGCGGCCAGACCGGCGATATCCACGAACTCGATGACCGCGGGAGTCACCTTATCGGGGGA
>OKUU01000643.1_pt1 | contig 11091 bp, 5 predicted proteins | sample 1606561 | NCBI WGS metagenome assembly OKUU01 (sample SAMEA3882506, study PRJEB24775) | human gut metagenome | biome: human-associated habitat; feature: intestine environment; material: feces | place: Netherlands | collected 2009/2010
CCGGCACACTGTGCATTGTGGTACCCGCCAGATAGTAATCCTCCCCCACTCTGATGATATCAGGGTCGGAAAATTCATCATAAAACAAAGGGTTGGTAAATGTACCATTACCGTTATCAGCCGACCATGACTTTCCTGCCAAGGTCTGTGCCGAAACACTTTTCGCAGCAGATTTCTTCTGTGCCGAAACACTCAAGGAGCCGCTCAGCAGAGCGATGCAACATGTTGCAATTAATACTTTCTTCATTGTAATTCTCAGGTCTAAAATTTTATAGTTAATAATATAGCCGCAAAAGTACCACTTTTTATCCACTTGAAGGTGGACAAAACGATACTTTTACTGCTATTTTTGATATTTACCTATATAAAATACGATTATAAGGCCAAATATGCCTACTTAAAAGAATAAGTCTTTACTGGCTCAGTTTCCAAATCATATTCATACACCGTCGGGATATTTACCTTGACGCCTTCTTCCACTCTCAGCTGCTCCATCGCTGTTTTTACTACGGCAGGCGCCAGCAAGGCATTCGGGCAATCACCTTCTGCCTTCTTCAGATTCTTCGCCTTCAGCGGAACGTAGGAGCGGAGACGCAGGATACCTCCGATGGTGGAACGGATTTTCGCCTTCATCAGTCTGCCATTCTTCCAGTCCATATCCACCACAAAACCGCCACGGGCACGTAGTCCTTTCACGCTTCCCTCTTTCCAGGCATCAGGTAATGCCGGCAACAGATGCACGGCTCCATCATGACTCTGCAGGAGCATCTCAGCAATACCGGCTGTTACTCCGAAGTTACCGTCAATCTGGAATGGCGGATGGGCATCGAAGAGATTCGGATAGGTTCTGCCCTCAGGATACTCCTTTGCCTGCGCATCAGATGGCAACAGGCGAAGCATATTGCTGATGATTCTGAATGCATGATTGCCATCGAGCATACGTGCCCAGAAGTTCGTCTTCCAACCCAGACTCCAACCCGTAGCCTGGTCACCACGATGCTTCAAGGTAGTGGCTGCGGCACGGAAAAGTTCCGGATGAGAGAAAGGAGAAATCTGATTGGATGGATACAATCCATAGAGATGCGAGATATGGCGATGCTCATTCTTCGGATCATCCGCATCCACAAGCCACTCCTGCAACTGTCCGTACTTTCCTATCTGCATCGGCGGAATCTGAGAAATCAACAGCTGCATCTCCTTGCGCTCAGCCTCATCAACCCTCAATATTTCAGATGCCTTCACGGCACTGGTCAGGGCATCGAAGGCTATCTGATTATCCATCGTGCAACCAGCCGTTACGGCAGTTCTCTTACCCTTAGGTCCCTGCTCCGGACTCACCGACGGCACGGTTACCTTCCATTCGGTGCCCGGCAACTTCTGCATATAGTCAAGATAGAACTCTGCAGCCCCTTTTATCACCGGATACCACAGCTTAAGGAAAGCCTTGTCACCCGTATAGAGATAATGCTGCCAGAGATGGGTGGTGAGCCAGGCACCGCCGTTCGGAAACATGCCCCACTGCGCACCATCCACCGGACCTGCTATGCGCCAGATATCGGTGTTATGATGTGCCATCCAGCCACGGCAGCCATACATTTCCCTAGCCGTCTGTGCTCCCGTTACGCTCAAATCCTTAATCAGTGAATACAGAGGCTCCGTGGTGTTACCGAGATTCGTTACCTCGGCAGGCCAGTAGTTCATCTCCGTATTGATGTTGATGGTATATTTACTGTCCCAAGGTGCATTTTTGCTGTCGTTCCAAACGCCCTGCAAGTTTGCCGCCTGTCCACCAGGCTGGGAAGAGGAGATGAGCAGATAGCGACCATAGTTATACATCAGTGCTACCATCGCCATATCCTTGCTGCCCGCAAATTTCTCCAGGCGCTGGTTGGTAGGCAGCGAAGCATTGGCATCAGTTGTCAGAGTCAAGGAAGAAGTACCAAACTGTTTCTGATAGGCCTCCACATGGCGTTTCTCCAACTGGGCATAGCTCATCAGTTTCACCTTATTTATATAGTCAGCATTGCGCTGGGCGGCATTGCCCGACACATCGTGATAGTTCACAAAATTAGTGGCAGCACTCACGATGATGGTTGCCTCGGTGCCATCCGTCCTTACATCCGCCACACATTCGGCAGTGAGAGCCGCCTTGATGCCTTCCTGGTCTTGTCCCTTCACCTTCAGCATAACCCCTGAAGGCGTTTTCTGAGTCTGATGTTCAAAAGGCGAATCCAGGGTAACATCGATGTTCAAAGCACCCTTTCTACTCGCCTTGATGTGGCAAACGATGACGCCATCAGCCAGCGAAGCAAAGGTAGTACGGGTATATCTTACGCCATCCATCACGAAAGAAGTCGTGGCAATCGCCCTCTTCAAATCCAAGTCGCGCACAAACTGCTCAGCCTTTCCCCGGTTCTTCATTCTGATATGCAGATTTGCCATCGGCAGGAAACGCATGCCATGAGGACCTGGGATGAAGGTCTGGTTGATGAGAGCCGCTGCCTCCTCTTCTCTGCCATTGAAGATGAGTTCCCTCACCTTTGGCAGATTCTCCAGGGATTTCTTGCTATTGTTGTTATGGGGACCGCCACTCCAGAAAGTCTCCTCATTCAACTGGATATTCTCATCCGTAGTTCCGCCATATACCATACCTCCCAAGTGAGAATTTCCTATAGGTAAAGCCTCCAACCAATGTTGGGCAGGAGCGTTATACCAAAGCCGAGTACTATTATCTGTGCAACTTGCCTTAGCCATCATCTCTATCGGAAACAATAGTCCCAAGACCCAAGCCCCCAAAATCATCTTATTTCTGTTCATAAAATCAGCATTGATTAGTAATTAAAAACGGCACAAAGATAAGGAAACTTTTTGATTTTCCATCACTTTGTGCCGTCAAAATTAAAAATATCTCAAACTTTAAACCTATTTTCTTTTAGAATACTCAAAAGAAGCTACATCTATATATCCTCCAGCAGCCTTTGTGGCATAATTGTAGATGGCAATACGGGTACCCATGAAGAAGCGGCGATAATCATATTGCATCTTGAAATCCTTGATGGCAGGAATCCAGGTCTTTCCGTCTATACTATAGAATAAGGTGGCAAGATCCTGATGAAGACGGAAATCGCAACTCATCTTCAGATAGATGATACTTGATTTCGTTGCCTTATCCAGTTTCAGATTCAAAGGCTGGCGATACACCTCCTCACGCTTCACATCGGTCACTGCCTTTTCCTTTTCAGTCAAAGCTACACTCTCCTTGGTACCTACCACAAAGAGTTTCTTACCTTCCTTTACGATAGAAAGCAGGGCCGCATCACCCTGGAAGGCTGACAGACCAGCCACATCGCCATCTTTCATCTTGCTCACATCCATCTTGATGATTCCCTCGCAGGTTGGTCCTTCGGTACGGGTACTGATGGTATTTGGAGCCAGGAAGATGTTAGGAACAATGCGGGATGTCTTCAGGCGGAGCCAGCCCTTGCGCTCTGTGAGCGACCAGGCATTATCCACAGGATTGTGGTTCCACTGCCACTGCAATTCCAGTTTATCCTTCGAGAAATCGTCGCTATACACGAGTCCCTTGCCATCGTAGCCCAGCACAGGCTTCTGCATCTCGGCAGGAATATTGCCCTTCTCATCGGTCAGCATAGGCCATCCATCCTTCCAGGTACATGGCTCCAGCGTGAGCACTCTGCCCACACCACCACGGTCTTGGAATACGATGCCATACCAGTTGCCATCCTTATCATCTACAATCGTACCTTGTCCCACGCCGTTGAATCCGGCAAACTCCGTTTCCAGAATCACCTTCTTTTCGTAAGGACCCGTTATTTTATCTGCACGATAACAAACCTCACGACGAGGATGTCCCTGTGGCCACGAAATCATCAGGAGATAATACTTGCCGTTGTGCTTGATCATGCGGGAGCCTTCGAGCAAACCCGTTTCATCAGCATCACGCTCAAAGAGTTTACGATGGCTGCCCGGCACCACTTCCGTAAGGTCTGCATTCAGCTGCACCATCTCTCCCGTTCCATAAACCACGTATGCCTTATCGTCGTCATCGAAGAAGAGAGCAGCATCATGGAAATGCTGCAAACGGCTGTGGACAGTCCATTTGCCCTCGATATCATCGGCTGTACAGATATAAGTCTCTCCACCAGGATTATCGTTTGGAGCAAAGAGCGCATAGAACTTGCCACGATGATACTGCAGTGAAGTGGCCCACTGACCACGACCATACACCGTACCCTCCTTCATGTCATACTTAGGCGAATCGGTAAGTTTAGGGAAGATATAGTTCACGGTTTCCCAGTTCACCAGATCCTTCGATTTCATGATAGGCGCCCCCGGCATCAGATGCATGGTGGTGCTTACCATATAGAAGCTGTCACCCACACGGATTACATCCACATCAGGCACATCAGCCCAAACCACAGGATTGGCGAAATTCTTCTCAAACTTCCACCAGTCGAAATTGAAGAGTTTGCTTCCCTTCAATCCCTTGAACACGAAGTATATATCATGCTTTCCTGTCACTTTCTTTAGCATTTGTGCCGAGAAAGTCTTCCACTTTTCCCAGCCACCCGTCTTGGTAACATCAAGTTTAGCTATCAGTTCGCCATCTTCCTTATCGAGATGAACCTCCAGCGAACCTCCAAGCGAAGAGCACGCCGCTGAGATGGCAAATGCATCCGGACTCTCATTTCCGAAATCCACCTCACGTACCTTGATATAATCACCTGTATGAATTTCAGAGATATAAACACCCGTCTCGTCGGTCTGCTCCGACTTCACTCCCTTAGAGAAAGCGATGGTTTCAGCCTCCTGACGCTTGTAAGGATTGAGGGTTGCGATAGGAGCCACTCCTTCCTGAGTATGGTGGATAATTGGGAATGTGCCGTCGGCATTATATTTGAATTCTTCCACAGCCACACTGCGTCCGAATCCGCCACCCAGTTTACCCGTATGATAGAAGAAATAAGACTTGCCCTTGAAGTCGGTCACACCGCAATGGTTGGTAAAGGAACCCGTATCTTCCAGTGGCATGATTTCGCCCATATACTTCCATGGTCCGAAAGGCTTCTTGCTCATGGAATAAGCGATATGCTCAGGCACTCCACCTGCAGCATAAAGCATATAATAGTTCTTGCCACGCTTCATGAACCAAGGTCCCTCTGTGTAGCAATCCTTATATTTTCGGGTTGAATCGCGCTTCTCCACGTCAGGCGAACCGAATCCCTCCTCAGTCATCACGATTCTGCCCACTTCACGCTTTTCATCAACAGCTGCCTTAGCATCTATACCACCCTTGAAGCTGATCATATCTTTATTCAGTTTGGCATAGTAAAGATGTGGATTACCCCAATAGAGATAAGCCTGACCATCCTCGTCCATCCAAACCGTTGGGTCGATATTGTCCCAACTTCCATTATCGAAAAGCGGTTTGCCCAGCGCATCCTTGAACGGACCGGTAGGAGAATCAGCCACAGCTACGCCGATAGCCATTCCACCCGTCAGTTTAGAGTGCGCACAGATATACCAGTAATACTTACCATTACGTTCGATAGTCTGTGCTGCCCAGGCACGGTCGTCTGCCCAGGAAAAAGAACTGAGGTCGAGCGGAGAACCATGGTCTGTCCAGTTCACCATATCTTTGGTAGAATAGACACGCCATTCGTTCATCCAGAAGAAGTCAGCCTTATCTTCGTCATGACCGGTATATACATAGAGACGGTCTCCGACAACCAGAGGTGCCGGGTCGGTAGTTAACTGTGTTTGTACGATTGGGTTCTGTGCATAGGCAGCACCCTGCATGGCAAGCAGGCATGCGCTTATCAGTAACGGCTTTCTGAGAGCCAAGATTTTCGTTGTATTCATCATTATGATTGTTTTTTCGTTTAATGCTGCAAAATTACGAAAAAACAATCATAATGACTTTATAGAATGTTTCAAAAACTTTATTAAGTTTATCTTACTCCCCAAACTTCCACCAATCCAGGAAGAAGAGGTTCTGCTTCTGGATGTCGCCTCCCTTAAAGACGAAGTAGAGATCATGAACACCCTTTACCTTCTTCACCTGAGTAGAGAAGGTATTGTATTCATCCTTGGTGTTCTTGATATCCACCTTACCGATGCACTGGCCGTTTACCCCATCAAGACGGATTTCGATGCTGCCGCCAAACATGTGGCAAGAGGCAGAAACCTCAAACTTACTTGCACCCTTCTTGAAGTCAACACCCTTCAGGAGGATATACTTTCCCTCATCAACATTCGTAACCACCTGGTTCCATCTGTCCTTCTGCGCCCATTCGTTCTTAGGCTGCGTCTTCAATCCATAGCCCCAAGCCATCGTCTCAGCCTCAACCTGGCGATAAGGGTTGAACCATTCTATCTGCTCCAACTTGCAATCCTGGAAGTATGGCAACTCCTGGATGGTTCCGTCAGGATTGTAAGTCATTTCGGCCACAGAAACAGAACGCTGCTCGGCATGACGCCCCGTCTTCAAACGGAAAATGTCATAATTCAAGCCGAAGCAGTAGCTCTTGCCCTTATAGTCGATGATGCCCGGATGATTGCCACGAGTACGAGGCGTATGGTTCATGATATGTCCCTTATATTCCCATGGTCCGAGCGGATTCTTGCTCATCGCATAACCGATGCCCTCAGGACAGCAGGTAGAAGCATAAGCCAGATAATAATTGCCATTGCGCTTCCAGAACCAAGGACCTTCCTGATAATCCTGAATCTTCGGAAAGTGCATGATGGAATCAGAATAAGAAATCATGTCCTCGTTCAGTTTCACTGCCTTCAACTCCGGGTTGCCCCAATACATATAAGCCTGGTTATCATCATCTATCCATACGGTAGGGTCGATGTCGAACCAGTCGCCCTCCCATGCCAGAGGCTTTCCGATAGGATCCTTAAACGGTCCGTATGGATTATCAGCTACCAGCACTCCGATGCCATGACCATGGATAGGACAATACATATACCATTTGCCATTGCGCTCGATGACCTGCTCTGCCCAGGCACCATTCTCACCCTTGAACCACTTGAAGTCTTTCAATGAAGCCACGGCACCGCGGTCTTGCCAGTTTACCATATCCGTTGAGGTGTAGAGCAGCCAGTCTTTCATCAGGAACCCCTCAGCCCCATCCTCATCGTGGGTGGTATAGAGATAAACCGTATCGTTGTGCACATAAGGTGCAGGATCGGCTGTGTACTTGGTCTGGATGATTGGCAAGTTGATGTTCTGTGCTGTTGCAGCAGTTCCCATGCCAGCCAAAAGCAGGGATAAAATCATTCTGTATCTAGTCATTTTATGATTTATATTAATTATTAGTTGATTAAATTGTTCTTTATGGATGCAAAGGTAAGCAAAAAAGCAGAATTCTACTTTATCACATGTATCAAATACTTTATTCTGTATATAAAATAAATAGGAGGTAAACACTAATCATTGGTGTTTATCTCCTATTATCATATTTTCCTACTTCTCAAACCAGCAAACATGCAATTATCTGTTACCAGGTAACGCTCATACCCAATGCGATGCTGGCATTGGAACTGAGAGGAATAAACTCTTTGCTGGTCTTGCCCAAGATGTGATCCATACCGATGAAGAAGTTGTAACCCTTTGGATGGATATTCAGAACATAACCCATACTTGTAGCAAAACTGCTGACTGCAAAGTTGACACCACCATCCAACCACTTCAATGGTTTCCAGTTGGCACTGAGTCTACCCTCGCTCCAGGTATAATCACCATTGATGCGGGTGCTGCTCAGCAAACCGAAGGACAACTTGTCGTATGCTGGCAAACTGTACTCTGCACCAAAGTTGAGCGTAGCAGCCAGAGCGGTAGTACGGCTACCCTGGTCGCCCAAATCCTTCAGGTTGATGAAGTCGGTAATCTGGTCGCCGTAATCATCCAACTTGTCATCGATGGTAGAACCGCTGTTTTCTCTTACCGCAGTATCATGGAAGCCATTGAACTCGAAGCTCTCAGCTCTGTTCACAGCCTTCATATTGTTGCTCCAGTTGATGAAGCCCAAATCGAGAACAGAAGCACTCAGGGTCAGATTGTCGTTCAACTTATAGACACCACCGAGGTCGAGTGCCATACCGAAGCCGCCCAATCCTGCGCCATCAACATCTACATCATCAATCTTTTCATATTTTCCCTTGTCTGAATTATTATATTCATCCTCGGAAGTCTTATAAGTAAAGCCCTTCATAGAAACCTGGGCATTCGCCTTGCCGGAAACAATCCACTTGTCTGTACCAGAGAGGTCAGCACGCAGGTTTTCCAGACGAACATCACCATCAGCCACACCGAAGAGGAACTTCAATTTAGCACCGATGCGGAGTTTCTTGTTAATCTGATGAGAGTGACCCAATGCCAATTCAGCATAAGAGCGAGCCATCATGCTCACATCACCAATCTCATAATTCTGATTGCCCGTATTCTTGGCAAATTCAAACAACTCATAAGGCAGGGAAGCGCCGAAAGATGCCTTGGCATTCACCTCGATGGTATTATAACCGCCAAAGCCCTTGAAACCGGCAGAAAGAATGGCGATGCCTACATCTCCCTGTATGCGGTTGTTGCTCTTACTGAAGCCTTTCAGCGCCTCATCGGCAGAAATATAAGGATTCATGAAGGAAGTCATCTTCTTGGCACCCGCCTCCTGTCCGTACATCGGATTGTTCAGTACAATATCCTGGTAGCCGAAGTTGCCCTGCAGGTTGACATTGATATTACCCAAAGCTGGGATGGTGATATAGTTCTGCTTGTTCTCAAAAGCCGGGTTCATATCGTGACGGAACTTGTAGTCGTCAGTAAAGTAAGCGGAATTGAGTGTCTGAGCCATTGCGGTGCCACCCATCATCAGCAAAGAGGCAGCCAAGAGATGCTTATATATTTTATTCATCATTTTCTTTGTCTTTTATGTGTGTTATTATTCTGTTACTACTCTCTGTCATTAATTGAAGTTACCAATCACCTTACCCACGAGTTTCACCTTGATGTTTTCCAACTTCAGGGTATGCTTCTCAGAGTTGAGGTTGATACCGGTCACGGTAGTTCCATCATGACTTGCCTTACCTTTTACCTTATAAGAGAGTCCGTCGAGCTTCTGCAATCCGCCCTTTACCTTTTCACGGAGTTCTATTTCCAGCGGAGAGTTCACGGCTGTCACGCCATCAGCAGATGCTTTCACAGTACCCTTCTTGACATTCACTTCAATCAGGTTACTGATATCAGTACCATCCACTCCGAGTGGAGTTGCCTCTACGATGAGGGTAGCAGGAACCAGGTTCTGCGCATCGGCTGTCAGTCGAACATAAGTTCCTTCAGACAATTCCAGATCATCCAGATCATCATTCCAACCGTCAAAATCATCAGCATATTCGATGACTGCATCCTCGGCAAATGCCAACGGTGCATAAATCTCGTAGCTTGGAACAACATTGTAATTGCGGCCGAACTCGATGGTCATTTCCTGACTGAGATCAGCCTTCGCCTCTACATCGGTAATCTGTACGTGGTCTGGAATATGCTGGTTGATGAGTGTAGCCAGGTTGCTCACCTCATATACATTGGCTGCACCATATTGTCTAGTCAGTTCTTCTGTATTATGGCGGCAGATACAGATCTTGGTCACTGGCGCAACAGTAGTCTTGCAGATATTCATCTCAGGGAGTTGCACGGTAGCCAAGTTCTGACCGTTCTTGGTAGAAATCACCTTTGCACTCACATTTGCCGCTGCATCCATATCATTTTGGATAGAAAGAATAATCTGAGGATTATCCAAGTCTGCTCTTACGCCATCTTCTGAAAGGAAGTCAGGAACGCCCGTCACAGATACATCACCCAAGCTTGAGATATTGATTTCTGGGTCGAAGATACCGGTAGCAGACTTCAAGGTAATATCATTGACATTCACGTTGGCACCGATGGTCAGTGCAGATGTAGGAACCCTCGTTACATTAGCCTCAATACCGAGGGCGAAATAACCATCCATCCTGATTGAGCCATTATTGCCGATAACGACCTTACCATAGGCATCCTGTTTTTCAAAATCCAGTTTTTTAGCCTTGATGGTGAGTCGGAGGTCGCTGCTTGTTGAAACATTCTCCACGGTAATCTTGGAGCCGTTGACCATAGGAACGCCATTGCCTTTACCTGTGACCTGAGAAATCTGCAGATAGCCAGGAAGGTTGATGGTTACCTTATCTATTGTGGCGATAGCAGAAGAAAGACCGTTGAGCGCGAGGTTCACAGTCAGCACGATTTCGCCATCCACCTCAGCACTTTTCAGACTCTTCACGGCAGCATCCGTACCATTATAAACGAACATCTGTTGCCTAGGAGAGACAAAACTGAGATGAGTACCAGCAGCACGGGTACCCTTGGCAGCAGAATTGGCATTTAAGGTTAGCGTATTAGAATAAGAATTACCCCTCAGAACAATAGGAGAAATCATTGGTGAAGCAGATGATGCATCAGAACCTGTCAATTGGAACAGATAATCACCATTTGCGGCAATCTTCACACTACCATTCTCTTCGAGTTCCAGAATATCAGACAAAGGAATGTTCATGGTAGAACTGGCAGGTATTTCCAATTCGCCACTACCAAATCCCATCGTAGCATCAATCTGGTCAAAATCATAATCGTCATTTGTACACCCAGTTAGCGAGAAACCCAACGTCAATAAAGACGCAAGTAATAGACTTGCTTTCATTTGCTTTTTCTTCATAGTTTATGAATATTTGATAATTATAGAACTTTACCTTTTAAAGAGAACTTACATAAATTAAAATACATTTGCAAATATAGCATTTTTTATTAATAAGCATGTAAAATAATCAGAAATCTTCGCTCAATTCCTCAATTTATACACAAGACACCGTTATTTTACGAATATTTCCACCTCAAAAGTCTGTTGACCACACATCATGATTCTTCAATAATCTCACTCCACAGGATGGCGTCCCAGCAGATTTGCAATCCTCCAACAAGAAAAAAAACATCCGGACAAATTGAATTTGTCCGGATTGCCTGTCCGGACGCTCATAACC
>OKUU01000645.1_pt1 | contig 11043 bp, 10 predicted proteins | sample 1606561 | NCBI WGS metagenome assembly OKUU01 (sample SAMEA3882506, study PRJEB24775) | human gut metagenome | biome: human-associated habitat; feature: intestine environment; material: feces | place: Netherlands | collected 2009/2010
CGAGGCCAAACTCGTCCTCAACCACCTCGCGTATCATTTCCATTTGTCCGCGTCCGCCATCGGCTATGATGAGGTCGGGCAGGGGGCGCCCTTCCTGGCTCAGGCGGGTGTAGCGGCGGCGCACCACTTCTTTCATCGAGGCGTAATCGTCGGGACCGGTCACGGTTTTGATGTTGAACTTGCGGTATTCGCTTTTGGCGGGCTTGAGCTTTTCAAACACGACGCAAGCGGCCACGGCATCGGCGCCGCTGATGTTGGAATTGTCGAAAAGTTCGATGTGAAGGGGCAATTTGGGTAGGCCTAAGTCGCGCTGTATCTCCTTCATCAATCGTGTCTGCTTTTGTTCGGGATTGAGCTTGTCGGCTTGCTTCAGACGGTCGAATTTGTACTGCTTGACGTTGAGTTTTGACAGTTCGAGCAGCTTCTTTTTGTCGCCCTTTTGGGGGACGGTTTGTTCCACCATGTCGTCGGGCAGGTCGACGTGGAATGGCACAACTATCTCTTTCGACTGGCTGGCGTAGCGCTCGCGCATCTCGATAATGCCCAGCGTGAGCAGCTCTTCGTCGGTTTCGTCGAGCTTTTTCTTGTATTCAAAGGTGAATGCCTGGTTGATGCAGCCGTTGGTTACGTGCAGATAGTTGATGTAGGCCGTTTTCTCCTCGGTCTCGATGTTGAATACGTCTATATTGTGCAACACGTTCGACACCACCTCGCTCTTTGCGCGGTAACTCTCTATCAAGTCGTACCGCCGCTTGATTTCTTGTGCCTCCTCAAAGCGCAGTTCGTTGGCCAGGGCTATCATATCTTCGCGCATTTTGCGGGCTACATCGGCGGTGTTGCCTTTCAGTATGTCCTTGCAGGCTTCAATGCAGCGCATATAGTCGTCGTGGCTTTGCTTGCCCACGCATGGAGCCTTGCAGCGGTGTATGTGGTAGTCGAGGCAGACGTCGTATTTGCCGTTTTCAACGCCCTCGCGGGTCATGGGCGTGTGGCACGGACGCGGTTGGTACAGCTCGCGGCACAAGTCGAGCAGTGCATAGAGAGTGGGTACATGGCTGTAGGGGCCAAAGTATATTGCGCCGCGTTTGCCACGCTGTCGTGTTTTGAATATGCGAGGCAGATATTCGGTGGTGATGGCGATGGAAGGGTAGGTTTTATCGTCTTTGAGCAGTACGTTGTAGTGCGGCTTGTAACGCTTGATAAGGTTGTTTTCAAGCAGCAAGGCGTCAGCCTCCGTCTTTACCACAACATAGCGTATGTCGCGTATGTGTGTGACGAGCAATCGCGTTTTGCGCGTCTGTTGCTCTTTGTTGAAGTATGAGCTGACGCGTCGTTTCAGGTTCTTGGCCTTTCCAACGTAAATGATAGTGCCCGAATCATCGAGGTACTGGTAGCACCCCGGTGTTTCGGGCAGATTATTTACGATGCCTTTGAGGTAGGTTTGTAACTCGGCATTCATTCGTTGATGGTGAGTAGTGTTGTAATGTCAAGGTCTTTGCCAAGGAATTTGCGTCCCTCAAGGCCTTCCATTTGCAATTCTATAAGGAAATTTATGTACGTATGCTTCGGTTTGAACGCTTGTACAAGGTCGTATGCAGCTTGCATCGAGCCACCAGTGGCGAGCAGGTCGTCGTGTATCAACACCACATCGTCGGCGGTGATGGCGTCGGCGTGTATTTCGATGGTGTCGTAGCCGTACTCTTTAAGGTAGGTGGCTTTGCGTGTTTCGGCAGGCAGCTTTCCGGGTTTGCGCGCCATCACAAAGCCGGCACCGAGTTTCTGGGCTAAAATGGCACCCATTACAAAGCCGCGGCTCTCAATGCCCACTACCTTTGTAATGCCCTTGTCTTGGTAAATACGCACCAACTCCTGCGCCATTTCTTCGATGCACGCGGGATTTTTGAACAGTGTGGTAACGTCCTTGAAGTGTATGCCGGGCTTTGGAAAGTCGTATACCGTGCGGAGATTGTCTAAAAGCAGTTTTGTATTCATGAAATTCCTGATTTTGATATGCTTTAGTATTGTTTGTTTCACGTGGAACGCGAACTAAACGGCGGTAAAATGGCCGTATTTGGCTATTTGAGTGCCTATGCGGGGATATTCTGTTAGAGCGTTACTTTAAGTAAGCTGCGGGCAGAACAAGCGGCGAGCGGCCTTGAAATAAAAGTGCGCCGTTCGCCGTCCTGTCAAGCACCGCCTATCGTCCCATCAAAACAAGCAGTACGCTGATGTCGCTTGGCGAAACGCCCGGAATGCGGCTGGCCTGTGCAAGCGTCTCGGGGTCGATTGAAGTAAGCTTTTGGCGTGCCTCAGTGCTCAACTGCGTGATACTGTCGTAATCGAAGTGTCCGCGGATTTTGATATTTTCAAGACGCTGCATCTTGTCGGCCATGGCACGTTCGCGAGCTATGTAGCCGTGGTATTTCATTTCTATTTCGGCCGCCTCAATCGTTTCTTCCGCATCAGAGGTGATGGCGGCGAGGAATTCCTTGAATGGTGCGATGACATCAGCCAATTTTAGCAGCGATAATTGCGGACGGTTGATGAGGTCGAACAATTTGCAGCCGCGCTGGAGTGGGGTAGTGCCCACCTCTTCAAGAAAGGCGTTGATGTCGTTTGGCTTGATGGGGTACTGCTTGCAGAAATCGATGATTTCGCCAATCTTCTCTTTCTTTGCGTGAAAACGCTGCAAACGTTCCGCTGTGGCCAATCCAAACTTTTCGGCATAAGGCGTGAGGCGAATGTCGGCATTGTCCTGGCGCAGCAGTATGCGGTATTCGGCTCGCGAGGTAAACATACGATAGGGTTCGTCCACGCCTTTTGTCACAAGGTCGTCGATGAGCACGCCAATATACGCCTCGTCGCGGTGGAGCACGAATGGCTCGCTTCCAGCGCACTTGAGTGCGGCATTGATACCCGCCATCAAACCTTGACCCGCCGCCTCCTCATATCCGGTGGTGCCGTTAACCTGTCCTGCGAAGAACAGGCCGCTGACAGCCTTCGTCTCGAGAGAGTGGTGCAACTGCGTGGGGTCGAAGAAGTCGTATTCGATGGCATAGCCCGGACGGTACACCACAATGTCGCGGAAGCACGGAATGCGCTTGAGTGCCTCAATCTGCACATTCATCGGCAGACTCGACGAAAAACCATTCAGGTAAAGCTCGTTAGTTTCCACTCCCTCGGGTTCAAGAAACAAAAGGTGGTGGTCACGGTCGGGGAAGGTTACAAGCTTGGTTTCGATGCTCGGGCAGTAACGCGGACCGATACTCTTGATTTGGCCATTGTAGAGTGGGGAGTCGGCCAATCCTGAACGCAGCACCTCGTGCACCTCGGCGTTGGTGTCGGTAGTCCAGCAAGGCAGTTGCGGCAGCGGGCGCATCGGACTGATGTACGAAAAGCGGTGGTAATCCGTCTCGCCCGGCTGCACAGTCATTTCGTCGAGATGCACCGAACGTTTGTCAATGCGCACAGGCGTTCCCGTCTTCATGCGTGCCGAGCGAATGCCCAGGCTGTTAATACTTTCGGTCAGGAAAGCCGCAGCAGGTTCGGCGCATCGTCCGCCGCTCACCTGTTTGCGACCAATGTGCATCAAGCCGCGCAGGAAAGTGCCCGCCGTAATCACCACGGCACGTGCCATGAGCGTGGCACCCCAAATGGTGCGCACACCTTTCACCACGCCCTGCTCTGCAATCACCTCCGTCACCTCGTCCTGCCAAATGTTCAGGTTAGGCGTATTTTCGAGCCGGTGTCGCCATTCAGTAATAAAGCGTGCGCGGTCGCACTGTGCCCTTGGGCTCCACATGGCGGGGCCTTTAGAGCGGTTAAGCATGCGGAACTGGATAGCCGTGGCATCAGTCACCTCGCCCATTTGTCCGCCGAGCGCATCAATCTCGCGTACAATCTGTCCTTTGGCAATACCGCCCACGGCAGGGTTGCAGCTCATCTGCGCTATTTTGTTCATGTCCATTGTCACCAGGCACGTTTTGGCCCCCATGCGTGCGGCGGCACTTGCCGCCTCGCAACCGGCATGGCCTGCACCGACAACAACGACGTCGTAGTGAAATACAGTTTCCATGTATTGTGATTGTATTATTATTTGTGGCAAAATTACGAGTTTTTATTGATTTATCTCATTCCCCCGTTTGCGGGATTTCAAAAAAAGCCTACCTTTGTTGGTTTAACCAATATGGAACGACTCATGGAATACCTGCTCCATTACGTTTGGCAGCATCGCCTGTACGGCCTTGCGCCTCTTGCCACCACCGACGGGCAAGCAGTAGATGTGATAGACCCCGGCGTGCACAACCTGGTCAACTCCGGCCCAGACTTTTTCAACGCAAAAGTCAAAATAAACGGCATGCTGTGGGCCGGCAATGTCGAGGTGCACGAGCGTTCGAGCGACTGGTTCCGCCACCATCACGACACCGATGCAGCCTACAACAATGTCGTATTACACATTGTGTCGGCAGCCGATGCCGAGGTGCACACAGCCGACGGCAAGCAGTTGCCGCAAATGGTGCTCAGCGTGCCCGACTATCTGCAGCACAACTATCAGGCACTGATAGATGAGGAAACCTATCCGCCCTGCTACCGCATCATACCCCATGTGCCTCCCCTCACCGTACATAATTGGCTCAGTCGCCTCACGGTAGAGCGGCTCGAGAGCAAAACCGCAGCAATATCTGCACCGCACGGGCGGCGACTGGGAGCGTGCCTTTTTCATCACCCTTGCGCGCAATTTCGGGTTCGGCACCAATGCCCAAGCCTTTGAGCAGTGGGCCCTCACCATCGACCCGCAGCAGATAGGCAAGCACCGCGACGACGTGTTCCAGGTCGAAGCCTTCTTTATGGGCCAGGCCGGACTGCTCGACGACACCCTCGTCAAGGCCGAGCGTCGCGACAGCTATTATATGCGTCTCAAGTCGGAGTACGCATTTTTGCAGCACAAGTTCGGCCTCACCCCCATCAGCCATGCACAGTGGCGTTTCGGGCGGTTGCGTCCGCAGAACTTTCCGCATGTGCGCCTGTCGTAACTGGCCCGCCTTTACAGCGAGCGCCGCGCCGACTTTTCATTGCTGACCGAAACGTCGGGCCTCGATGCCCTGCGTGCCCTGTTCAGGATAGGCGTCACCAACTACTGGCGCACCCATTACGCCTTTGGCGAGGAAAGTCGCGAGAGCGACAAAACCCTGCAAACCTCCTCGCTCAATCTACTGCTCATCAACACCGTGTCGCCCTTGCTCTTTGCCTGTGGCCGCCAGCGCATGGACGAAGACCTGGCCGAGCGCGCCTTCACCCTGCTCGAGCAGTTGCCCGCCGAGCGCAACTACATAACCCGCTGCTGGGAGCGCGCCGGCATCAAGGCCGCCCACGCTGCCGACAGCCAGGCCCTCATACAGCTGCGCCAGCACTACTGCGACGGCAAGGACTGCCTGCGTTGCCAGTTCGGCGCACTCTATCTCAAGCAAGGCAGGAGCTGAATTGGGGGGGGAGTTAACAAGTTGAAAAGTTGATAAGTTGAAGAGTTAACGAGTAAGCATGCCATGCGCTACACTGCTTGTTGTGTTAACGTTGGATTGATAAGAAACTTGAGTTAAATAACTTGGCGAACTTACCCGTCACCCCATCAACTCATAAACTAACTCCTTAACTCTTCAACTCTTCAACTTTTCAACTCTTCACCAACTCCTCAACTCTTCAACTCCTCAACTCCTCAACTCCTCAACTAAAATTACAATGTACATCTATAGCCTCAACTTCAAGGTACGCGACTACGAGTGCGACCTCCAGGGCATTGTCAATAATGCCAACTACCAACACTACACCGAGCACACCCGCCACGAGTTTCTGCGTTCGCGCGGCGTCAGTTTTGCCGAGCTGCACGAGCGCGGCATCGACGCCGTGGTGGCCGGCATGCAAATGCGCTTCAAGACCCCCCTGCGCAGCGGCGACGAATTTGTGAGCAAACTCGGCCTGAAAAAAGAAGGCATAAAATACGTATTCGTGCAAGACCTCTACCGCCTGCCCGACATGCGCCCCGTGTTCAAGTCAACCGTCGAAGCCGTCTGCCTGGTCAACGGCCGTCTCAGCCAATGCCCCGAGCTCGACCTCATAGTGCCCGACCCCCACGTTACAACCCCCGCAAAGTAAGCGCCGCTATGCCCTCAGCCCCCATCGCCCCACACCCCGACGAGTCCGCCGAAGCCCTTGCCACACTCACCCTCAGCGCCCTGCGTGGTCTGAGCCAGTCGCAAGCCCTTGCCCTTGTGGCACACTATGGCACCGCCGCCGCCGCCCTTGCCGACACCAGTCCCACCCACAGCCAGTGGGCCGCCCTGCGTGCCGACACCGCCGCCCTGCACCAAGCCCAAGCCCGTGCCGAGGCTGAAATGGACTTCTGCCAGCAACATCACATACAAGTCATACCCACCACCAGCGCCAATTACCCCACGCGTCTGCTCGAGCCCAAAGTCACCGACCGCCCGCTGCAGCTATTCTACTGCGGCACAGGCACCCTCAACCGCCGCCACATACTCAGCGTGGTAGGCACCCGCCACGTCACCGAATACGGCAAGCAGATGTGCGAAAGCCTCCTTCGCGACCTCGCACTTCTCGTTTCAGATGTGTTGATAATCAGCGGGTTAGCCTATGGTGTAGACATTCATTCCCACCGTGCGGCCCTCGAGAGCCACCTCCCCACCGCCGCCGTTCTGGCCCACGGTCTCGACCGCATCTACCCCCGTTTGCACCGCGACACCGCCAGCCAGATGACCCACAATGGCGGTCTCATTACCGAGTACTTCACCGGCACCTCGCCCGACCGTGGCCGTTTCATACAGCGCAACCGCATAGTAGCCGGCCTCTCATCAGCCACACTCGTTGTTGAGAGCGCCCACCATGGCGGTTCCCTTGTCACAGCCCGCATAGCCCGCAGCTACGGCCGCCCCGTCATGGCAGTGCCCGGCCGCACCACCGACCCCGCCTCCGAGGGCTGCAACCGCCTCATAGCCGACCACCAGGCCGAACTCGTCACCTCCGCGTCCGACATTGTGCGCCTGCTCAAGTGGCAGCCCGCCCCCGCGCCCGCCGAGCCACAGCTCTTCACCTCCTACAAGCCGCTCGAGCAGTTGGTAGTCGATGCACTCGGCACCGCCGACTCCCTCAGTTCCGACCAAATATCCTACCAAACAGGCCTTGCCCCTGCAGCCCTCACCGACGTGCTCTTCGACCTCGAAGACCTCAACGCCATCAAGCGCCTGCCCGGCAACCGCTTCAGACTGAAGAACTGAGGCTTTGTCCGTTTAACAGGTAACGATGAAAGTTCCATTTAGAGCAAAAAAAACGAAAAGTCTTGCGATTGTGCTTGATATTCAGTATCTTTGCACAAAATGGGCTACGGTTCGGCATAGACTGCAAGTAAACTTGCGTCTCTGCGCTCACCTTGCGCCATTTTTGCACAAAATGGGCTACGGTTCGGCATAGACTGAGCATCATTAGGCGACAGGTAAGCATCATTGCTGTAACTCGTAGCTGAGAAACAATTATAAAACCTAAAGTTTCGGATATAGACGGGTACGGCCTGAAAGGCCAAAAGCACTTAGCCCAGGGCAAGCGAAGCGGCACCCTGGGTAACCGAATTCCAATGAGTTTGCGCCCTGAAAGGGCAAAAGCTTGAAATAGATTCGGAAATGCTGTTGCCCTTTTAGGGCGTGCGAACCTAAATCCGAAACTTGGGTAAAAACGAAAAGAATATGGCACGACCAATTAAAGAAACTCCGGTATTGTATGGAGAGGATGCTGCGCGATTTCTTCATGCCATTGACAATGTAAAGTCTGCGTCACAAGATGAGAAAAGCCGCATACGTGACGCATACGAGCAAATGAAGCAAATAGCAACATTCACAATGTAGAGTACAAAAACATATGCGGTTAGTAAAACTTGAAGATATAGAAACCACTAAGCCGTTCGATTGCGGAGACAGCGATCTGAACGGCTTTTTCTGTGACGATGCCTGTTACTATCATGAGCAAATGATAGCAAACACATTCGTCTTAGAGGACGATACGGATACAATAGCTTTTTTCAGTCTGCTTAATGACAAAATATCACAGAAAAGTGTGCCAAACAACTTGTGGCGGAAATTGAGAAAGAACATTCCGCACCGTAAGCATTTCTCAAGTTATCCGGCTATAAAGATAGGTCGTTTAGCCATATCCAAGAAACACCAGCGCAAAGGTTTGGGCACAACATTGTTGTCTGCTATCAAGCAGATGTCCATAAACCCCACATCGCCATTATCCGCAAGCCGGTTTCTGACGGTAGATGCCTATGTCGCAGCCGTTCCATTTTATGAAGAGAATGGCTTTGTAAAGCTGGTAAACATAGCAGAAGGCGACACAGTGCCTATGTACTATGATTTGAAACAGTTGAAGTAACACAAAACAACTAAAGGTGGTCCTAAAAACAGAAATCAGAACCACCCCTAAACATACCCCACCCACATTGAAAACATTTGAAGAGTTAGGCGTTTCGGCCGAGATACGCCGCGCCATCAGCGAAATGGGCTACGAGCACCCCATGCCCGTGCAAGAAGAAGTAATACCCTACCTCCTTGGCGTAGGCAACGATGTCATAGCCCTTGCCCAGACCGGCACAGGCAAGACAGCCGCCTTTGGCCTGCCCGTGTTGCAAAAGGTCAACCCCGACAACCGTGCCACACAGGCCGTCATACTCAGTCCCACACGCGAACTCTGCCTGCAAATAGCCGGCGACCTCAAAGAGTACTCACGCTACATCGACAATCTGCACGTGCTCGCCGTATATGGCGGGTCGAGCATCGAGAGCCAGATACGCTCCCTGCGCAAGGGCGCCCAAGTGATAGTAGCCACCCCCGGCCGCCTCATCGACCTCATGCACCGTGGCGTGGCCCGTCTCGACTCCGTTGAGAATGTGGTGCTCGACGAGGCCGACGAAATGCTCAACATGGGCTTCACCGAGAGCATCAACGAAATACTGGCCGGTGTGCCTGCCGAGCGCAACACCCTGCTCTTTTCGGCCACCATGGGCAAGGAAATCGAGCGCATAGCCAAGAGCTACCTCCACGACTACAAAGAAATTGTGGTAGGTTCGCGCAACGAAGGTGCCGAAAACGTCAACCACATCTACTACCTTGTCCATGCCAAAGACAAGTATGCCGCCCTCAAGCGCGTGGTCGATTACTATCCCCGCATCTACGGCATCATCTTCTGCCGCACCCGTCTCGAAACACAAGAGGTGGCCGACCACCTCATTCGCGACGGCTACAATGCCGAAGCCCTGCACGGTGACCTCTCGCAGGCCCAGCGCGACCTCACCATGCAAAAGTTCCGCCAGCACCACACCCAACTGCTCGTGGCCACCGACGTGGCAGCCCGCGGCCTTGATGTCGAGGACCTCACCCATGTCATCAACTACGGTCTGCCCGACGATGTTGAGAACTACACCCACCGTTCGGGCCGCACCGGCCGTGCCGGCAAGCGAGGCACAAGCATCTCCATCATCCACCTGCGCGAGAAGGGCAAGGTGCGCATCATCGAAAAGGTGATAGGCAAGAAATTCGAGGTCGGCACCCTGCCCGAACCGCAGGAGATATGCACCAAGCAGCTCTACAAAGTGATGGACGAGCTTGAGCGCATCGAGGTAAACGACACCGAGATAGCCCCCTTCATGCCCGAGATATTCCGCAAGCTCGACTGGCTCACCAAGGAGGACCTCATCAAGCGCATCGTCAGTCGCGAGTTTGGCCACTTCCTGCGCTACTATGCCGATGCCCCCGTCATAGAGCAGCCCACCGGCCGCGATGCCAAGGACGGCAGTGGCAAGGCCGACGGCCGTTCACGCCGCGAGCGCCGCAAGGGTGGGAGTGAAGGCACCCACCAGGCCGAGGAGGGCTACACCCGTCTGTTCATCAACCTTGGCAAGCGCGACAACTTCTATGCCCGCGAGATAATCAACCTCGTCAACCGCCATGTGCGTGGTGCCAAGGTAGAGATAGGCCGCATCGACCTCACCAACAACTGTTCATTCTTCGAGGTGCCCGATGCCGATGCCCCCCTTGTGCTTAGCAAGATGAAGCGCGTCAAGGTAGGCGACCGCAAGGTAGTGGTCGACCATGCCGAGCGCACCGACGGCCAGTCTGCCCCGCGTGCCGGTGAGCGCAATGCCCGTCCCGAGCGCAAGCAGCGTGGCCAGCGCCGCACCTATGCCGAGGTGGCCGATGCCCGCAGCATGAAGCAGCAGTGGAAGGCCGACAAGAAAGCCAAGCGCAAGTCCAACTCCCAGCCCGAGTACGCCCCAGCCAAGAAGAAGATCACCAAAGACGATTGGAAGCAGTTCTTCGAGTAGAATAATATATGGACATTGAGGAAATTGTCAAAGAAACTGTAAATTGTGCTGTTAAAGTGCGTCGTTATCTTGGTGAGGGCTTTTTAGAGAGCGTTTATCAGGAAGCCCTTCTTATAGAATTGCGCAAAGTTGGCCTCAGTGCGGAGAAAGAAATTCCCGTAAAGGTTATCTATGAAGATGGCAGTGAGATTGGTCTGTTTAAGGTGGATGTGCTGGTCGAGGGCAGTTTGATACTTGAGTTAAAAACAGTCGGCGATTTGACAGAACGACATGAAATGCAATTAGTCAATTATTTGAAAGCATCACGATTAGATACCGGCCTATTGATAAATTTTTGGGGCGAAAAGATAAAAATAAAGCGCAAATATCGCCAGGGCTTGTCACGTGGCACTTATGACAAATTTAGTTTATAGGTCTATAGTTATCCGCTAACGCGGAAAACATAAGAACAAAAGGACATAAGAACATAAGATCAATAGTATAAGACGCTACGGCGTAGCCCTTATGTCCTTATGTTCTTATGTTCTTTTGTTTACCGCGTTAGCGGCAAATATCATAACTCCCGAACAATGAAACACCACTTTTTCCCTCACAGGCTTTATCCGCTAACGCGGAAAACATAAGAACATAAGGACATAAGAACATAAGACCAAATGTGC
>OKUU01000649.1_pt1 | contig 11001 bp, 10 predicted proteins | sample 1606561 | NCBI WGS metagenome assembly OKUU01 (sample SAMEA3882506, study PRJEB24775) | human gut metagenome | biome: human-associated habitat; feature: intestine environment; material: feces | place: Netherlands | collected 2009/2010
ATCGGCACGAGTCGGACGGTCATCGACATTCACGGCATTGGCAATCAGCCATACCGAGCCAGACACGTGGTCGACTACTGCGATGTCCGTGGCGAGAGCCAGAACGGTTTCCGGCTGTCCGGTCTCATTCGGGGCTTCGGCACGGAGCGTCGGTTCCCAATGTCGGATGGAATCCCATCCGACAGTACCAACGAGGCCACTGGTCAGATTCGGCAATCCCTCGACGTGCGGAGCCTTCAATGTCTTCAGCGCGGCATGTGCCACTTCGACAACATCACCGTCGGTGGGCACTCCGACAGGCACCTGTCCCAGCCAATCGGCTTTGCCGTTGTTCGAACGCAGCTGCGCCATGGAATTCACGCCGATGAAGCTGTATCGACTCCACGCTCCGCCAAATTCAGCCGATTCGAGGATGAACGTACCGGAACGGCCTCCTGCGAGACGCTCGTAGAAGCCGACTGGGGTCAATGAATCAGCCAGCAAACGGCGTACGATGGGGATGACACGGTAGCCTTGGTCGGCCAATTCATGGAACTGCTCACGGCTTGGCCATGTAGCACCCCACTTGAGGGTCTGTACGCTGCATTCGCTCACCGCTGACCCTCCTGTTCTTTGGTTCGATGGCCCACGACCACAGGCAGCTGTCCGCCTTCTTCAAAGCAGGAACGTTTGCCGGTATGGCAAGCCGCTCCCACTTGGTCAACTTCTACCAGAATGGCATCTCCATCGCAATCCAGCGCGAAGGACTTCACATACTGGGCATGTCCCGACGTATCGCCCTTACGCCAATACTCCTGCCTGGACCTCGACCAGAATGTGACGCGTCCGGTGGTGAGGGTACGTCTGATGGCTTCGTCGTTCATATAGCCGACCATCAGTACCTCTTTGGTATCGAACTGCTGGATGACGGCCGCGACCAAGCCTTTGTCATCGTGCTTGAGACGCTGTGCGATGCGCGGGTCGAGAGTGGTGGTGTTGTCGTATGCTTCGTTGGTCATGATGGTATTGCGATTCGTTGTTCAGTACTACAGGGTTGGTTTGCGTAGTTTCCGTGGTTCTATTCAGCGTACGGTGTATCCGGCTGCCTTGATGGCGTCTTTGACTTCACCGATGGTGACTTTGCCGTAATGGAAAATCGAGGCAGCGAGCACGGCATCGGCGCCCGCCTCGATTGCCGGCGGAAAATCCGAGGCTTTGCCGGCGCCGCCAGAAGCGATAATCGGGATTTTGACTTCCTTGCGGACAGCTTTGATCATCTCCAGATCGAAGCCTTGTTGGGTGCCATCGGCATCCATTGAATTAAGGAGAATCTCCCCCGCACCAAGTTCTTGGGCGCGCTTGACCCACCAAATGGCGTCAATGCCAGTGGATTTGCGCCCGCCCATGGTGGTGACTTCGAAACCTGACTGCGTATGTCGTTCTCCCTGTTCGCGACGTGCATCGACGGACAGCACAAGCACCTGATTGCCGAATCGTTCGGCGACACGACTGATGAGGGTAGGGCCATTGATGGCCGCGGTGTTGACGCCGACCTTATCCGCACCGCAACGAAGCAGGGAATCGACGTCTTCAGGGGTACGTACGCCGCCGCCGACAGTCAGTGGAATAAAAATCTGTTCGGCGGTGAGGCTCACCACATCGACCATGGTCTGCCTATGGGAGCTTGACGCCGTCACATCAAGGAACGTCAGTTCGTCCGCGCCCTGGCGGTAGTATTCCGCGGCGAGTTCGACCGGGTCTCCTGCATCGCGAAGATTCTCGAAATGCACGCCTTTGACCACTCGTCCCGCATCGACATCAAGACATGGAATGACTCGGACCGCCAGTGACATGCTGCTCTACTCCTTCACGCATAACGGTTGCAATGATTGCAAGAGTAACCGCAATACGTTACGTCGGTTCATGCGGATTCCGAGTAGCGGACAGAACCGGGCCTTTCGGAGGAATCAGTCACGTTCTTTGGCTGCAAGCTGTCCGCATGCGCCATCAATGTCCTGTCCTCTGGTATCACGCAGCGTGGCTGTGATGCCAGCGTTATGGAGAATCTCAAGGAATCTACGCTCGTCTTCTGGTTTGGACGCGGTCCACTTCGATCCCTCGATCGGATTGAGCGGAATCGGATTGACATGCGCCCAATCATCTCCATAGTGGTTCAGACGCTTCGCCAGCAATTTGGCATGTTCCGCCTGGTCGTTGATGCCGCGCATCAAGGCGTATTCGATGCTGACTCGCCGTTTGGAAGCCAGATAATAATCATGCGCAGCGTCGAGCACCTGTTTGGTGTTGAAACGCTTGTTCATGGGCACAAGTTCATCGCGCAATTCATCGCTCGGCGCGTGCAGGGATACTGCGAGACGTACTGGGATGCCTTCTTCGGCCAGTTTCCTGATGCCAGGCACCACGCCAACGGTGGAAACCGTGATGTTACGTGCGGAGATGCCGAAGCCTTCGGGAGGCATGGAACTAATTTGGCGGACTGCGCTCAAGACGGATTTATAGTTGCCCATTGGTTCGCCCATGCCCATGAACACGATGTTGCTCAGTCGTCCGGAGCCTCCGGCCACTTCACCGTCACGCATGGCCTTCGCGGCCACACGAACCTGCTCAACGATTTCACCTGCGGACATGTTCCTGGTCAGTCCCAGTTGTCCAGTGGCGCAGAATGGGCAACCCATGCCGCAGCCGACCTGGCTGGAAATGCAAAGCGTGGTTCTGGTGGGATAACGCATCAATACGGATTCGATCAGCGACCCATCAAACAGGCGCCACAACGTTTTGATGGTGGTGCCTCCATCGGCGACTTGGCGTGTCACCTCATGGATGAGTTCCGGGAAGAAAGCTTCAGCCGCGTCGGAGCGTCTTGCCGCCGGAAAATCGGAAAATTCTTCCGCATTGACATCGAAATGGCCATAGTAATGATTAGCCAGCTGTTTGACCCTGAATTTCGGCAATCCAAGTTCCTTGGCCTTACCGATACGTTCCTCTTCGGACATATCGGCGAAATGCAGTGGCGGCTTGCCACGGCGGGCATGGTCTTTCGACAGCACATCCCGGAAGGCGCCCGAAGTGCCTCCAGGAGTGATGCCTGTTTCCGGCTGATCATTCATGGAATTCACGGTTATTGGCCCTTTCTCACATTCCGGTGGCCCACAGGAGCACGCACACGAAAGGAGCGCACAGGAGGATGGAGTCGACACGATCCATCACTCCGCCATGACCTTTAAGCAGATGGCCCATATCCTTAATACCAATGTCACGCTTCAGCATGGAAGCGCATAGGTCGCCGAAGGTTCCGGCTATACCGATCATGAAACCAGCGACAATAGGCACCCACCATCGAACCGTCCAAACGGATGGCTCGTAAGTGCAAAACATCACCACAAAAGAACCGGCCATGGCGAACAAGATGGATCCTGCCAGGCCCTCCCATGATTTCTTCGGTGAGATACGGGGACTGAGTTTATGTTTGCCAAGCCATGCACCTGCAAACAGACCACCGGTGTCACTCAGCGCGGGCATGAAGACAAGCATGATGGCATGTGCCACCGGATGACCGTTGAACGTCAACGGCATGATCAGGCAGGAGGCAAGCAGCGGAATGTACAGAACGGTGAACATGGAGACTGCCACATGGCTCAGTCGGCTGTGGCGCACTTCACCCTGTTCATGATTGAACGACGATTCGAGACGAGCACCTGCATCGGTGTGCGACAGTTTGTCCGCCACGGCCAGGGAAAGCCGACTGCCGAACGTCACCTTGGCACTTGCGGCGATCGCTACAAGCAGCAAGGAGGCCAGTACACAGACCGTCATAGCCACAATATGATGCTTGCTGTAGTAGGTGGCCAGCAAAGTCACCGCGGAACATGCCCACAGCGCCACCACGGGAATATGCAATCCCGCGGTGGCGAAATCGACGCGCAGCTCCCACAATGCGAGCACCATGAACAGCACGACAAGATAGACGAACAAATCAACGCTGATCAACAGGCATGCCAAGATGATGGCGATCAGGACGACCGCCGTGGCGATGGCCTGCGGCATGTTGCGTCCGGTTTTCTTGTTGATGGCGTTAATGGCCTCTTCGGCTTCTTTTTCGCGTTGCTCCTGTTTTTCCATCGTGGTCTCTCCTGTGGTACCGTGCGTCGATTGATGATTATGGAGATTCGAAGGAATCAGACCTCCATGATCTCCTTCTGCTTGGTTTCCAGCAGAGCGTCAAGCTCGTCGGTGGTCTGCTTGGTGACCTTGTCGAGTTCCTTGAGCAGACGATCGCCTTCGTCCTCGCCCATGTCGCCGTCTTTGATGGCCTTGTCAAGGGATTCCTTGGCCTTGCGACGAATGTTGCGCACCGCGACCTTGCCGTCTTCAGCCTTGCCCTTGGCAATCTTGACGTATTCCTTGCGACGCTCTTCGGTCAGCTCCGGCATGGTCAGGCGAATGACGTTGCCGTCGCGACGGGGGCTGGCTCCGAGATCGGAATCACGAAGCGCCTTCTCCACGGCGTTGGCCTGGGACGCATCGAAAGGAGTGACCGCCAAGGTGCGCGGCTCCGGAACACCGATGGTGGCAACGGCCTTCAGCGGGGTCGGTGCGCCGTAATAGTCAACGGTGATGCCGTTAAGCAGCGCCGGATTCGCACGACCGGTGCGAATACCGGAGAAGTTCTCCTTGGTGGATTCCACGGACTTGGCCATCTGCGCCTTGGCCTGATCGACGATAGTTGCCATTGTTTGCTCCTTTAATATTGTTGGTTTAATCGATATTCGGCTTTGAATGTCGTCACTCGGCGAGGGTGGATTCCGCGGTGGAAACCATGGTGCCGATCTCCTCGCCCAGCAAAGCCTGGGTCACATTGCCGGCGCCCTCGAGTCCGAAGACGCGGATGCGCTGCTTGTTGTCCCGCGCCATGGAAAGCGCCGCAGCATCCATGACCGCAAGATTGTCGACCAATGCACGGTTATAGCTCAACGTGGCGAAGCGCTTGGCGTTCTCGTCTTTGCGCGGATCGGCAGTGTATACGCCGTCCACGCCGTTCTTGCCCATCAGCACCTCATCGCAGTGGATTTCCAGAGAACGCTGGATGGACACGGTGTCAGTGGAGAAATACGGCATGCCTGCTCCGGCGCCGAAAATCACCACGCGTCCCTTTTCCAGATGACGAATGGCCTTAAGCGGAATGTACGGCTCGGCGACCTGTCCCATGGTGATGGCGGTTTGCACGCGCGTGGCCTGTCCCTCCTGCTCGAGGAAATCCTGCAGAGCGAGGCAGTTCATCACCGTTCCCAGCATGCCCATATAGTCGCCGCGGGAACGATCGATGCCGGCCTGCTGCAGTTCGGCGCCACGGAAGAAGTTGCCGCCACCAACAACGATGGCGACCTGAACACCTTGCTTGACCGCGGGAACGATTTCCTCCGCAATACGACGAACGACGGTGGTGTCGATGCCGACTTTGCCTCCGCCGAATGCCTCTCCGGACAGCTTGAGCAGTACCCTGCGGGGATTGTCGCCAGTGTTTTCGCCAGTCATGAAATGCCTTTCTTACCCGAAAACCCATGAAATTTACCGTTTTCAAGACTATCGGCAAACACAGACACCAAAACACGATGGGGTTTAGTGCAAAAAAATGTCCGCAATCCTGTTGGATTGCGGACATTGGAGATATGCCAAGCCCACGTTCGAAAGCGTGAGCTCAATTCACATCAGATTCACTCGGCGTCGCCCTTGCTGACTTCCACACGAGCGAAGGAAAGCGCGGTTCCCCCGACTTCCTTGAACAGGTCGCCGACGGTCTTGGACGGATCCTTGACGTACGCCTGCTCAAGCAGCACGGTCTCCTTGTAGAATGCGCCGAGACGGCCTTCCACGATCTTCGGAGCGATCTTCTCGATCACGGCCTCCGGCTTGCCCTTGCTCTTGAGCTCCTCCGTGGTCTTCTCGGTGGCCACGCGACGCTCGGATTCCAGCACATCAGCCGGAACATCCTCGCGGGTCAGCCACTGGGCGCCCATCGCGGAAATCTGCAGAGCGGCCTCATGAGCCACAGCAGCGCCGGCTTCATCGGTGGCAATCATGGCCACGATGCTCGGCGGCATCTCAGCGGACTTCTTGTGGGCGTAGACCTCGACATGCGGGCCCTCGACCTTGGCGAACTGGCCTACCTTGACGTGCTCACCGAACAGAGCAGCGGCTTCCTCGACGGCTTCCTTCACGGTGGTGTCACCGGAGGCTGCTGCCAGAACCTCATCCACGGAGGATGCTTCGGCCTTGACGGCGTCATCGAGCACGCTGCCGGCGAATTCCACGAACTTCGGGGTCTTGGCCACGAAGTCGGTCTCGGAGTTCAGCTCGACCGCATAGCCGGTCTGGCCGTTGGCGGATTCGACAACGGTGGAGGCGATGGTGCCTTCCTGAGCCTTGCGGCCTTCACGCTTGCCAGCGGCCTGGATGCCCTTGGCGCGGATGATTTCCTTGGCGCGAGCCACATCGCCTTCGGCTTCGGTCAGGGCCTTCTTGACGTCCATCATGCCGGCGCCGGTTTCCTCGCGCACCTGCTTGATCAGAGCTGCAGTGATTGCTGCCATTGATTTGTCTCCTCTGAAAATTTGGTGATGCCCCGATGATGGGAGGCATAGCACCTCCCATCATAGAGCATGGTCTCACTCGGCCTTGGTTTCGCCTTCAGCCTCAGCCGGGGCTTCAGCTGCCGGAGCGCCCTCGGTGAGGAGCTCCTTTTCCCAAGCAGCCATCGGCTGCTCGGCTTCGCCTTCGGCCTTGGCGGCCTTGCCGGAACGCTCCAGCAGACCTTCGGCCACTGCGTCAGCCATGAGGCTGGTCAGCAGTTCGATGCCGCGGATGGCGTCATCGTTGGCGGCGATCGGATACTCAACGGATTCCGGATCGGCGTTGGTGTCGACGATGGCGACAACCGGAATGCCCAGCTTGTGGGCTTCCTCGACGGCCAGAGCTTCCTTGTTCACATCGACCACGAACATGGCGGACGGGGTGCGGTTCATGTTGCGGATACCGCCCAGCTGCTTAGCCAGCTTGTCCTTCTCACGCTCGAGGAGCAGCAGCTCCTTCTTGGTCAGACCGGAGCCGTGCACGTCGGTGAAGTCCATTTCCTCAAGTTCCTTGAGGCGGTTGACGCGCTTGGAGACGGTCTGGAAGTTGGTCAGCATGCCGCCGAGCCAACGCTCGGAGACATACGGCATGTTCACGCGGGTGGCCTGAGCGGAAACAGCTTCCTGAGCCTGTTTCTTGGTGCCGACGAACAGCACGGTGCCGTTGTGGGCAACAGTGGCCTTGATGAAGTCGTAGGCCTTGTCGATCATGTCGAGCGACTTGAACAGGTTGATGATGTGGATGCCGTTGCGCTGGGTGAGGATGAACTGCTTCATCTTCGGGTTCCAACGACGGGTCTGGTGGCCGAAGTGCAGGCCTGCCTTCAGCATGTCGCTCATAGTGATCTGAGCCATGGTATTACTACCTCTTTCTTGTCGGTTCTTGCCTGGCCATGCGCGCCCGCGTGCAGCCTCTCCCCTTCTGGTTCGAAGCCGACCGACACAGGCCGTCGCGAGCATGACGCGAATTGGTTGCGCACCGGTTGACAATAATTGGGCGGTTTGAAGCACTCGCGGCAGCGCTTCTCACCAAATTGGCGCACAAATACTAAAAATACCATGGGGCCACGTCTTTCTGACGTGGCCCCATGGTTGAATCGTCGTTCGCTGTTTCGATCACTTGCGATGGGTGCGCATGTAACGCATCGCCTCGCGGCGTTCTTCCTTTTCCAGACGATCAAGATAGACGTGACCGTCCAAATGATCAGTCTCGTGCTGCAGCATGCGGCCCATGATGCCATGGCCTTCCAACACTACCGGCTTGCCGTCCAGATCAATGCCCCGCACGCGAGCATAATCGGCGCGACGAGTCTTGTACCACAATCCTGGAACGGAAAGGCAGCCTTCATCGCCATATTGCTCTCCGCTGGTCTCCTCCAGCACCGGGTTAAGCACATAGCCGATTTTGCCGTCGATATTGTAGGAAAACGCACGCAGACTCACACCGATTTGATTGGCGGACAACCCGGCGCGTCCCGGGTCATCAACGGTATCCAACAAATCCTGCACCAGATGGCGCACCGCGGGCGTGATCTCCTTGATGGGATCGCATGGGGTGCGCAGCACTGGATCAGGTACGACTCGAATCTCACGGATTGCCAAAATTAACGCTCCTCGTTGTTCTTGGTTGCGGAAGGCTCGACGGACGGTGCCGTCTCGTCATCCGGTTCATCGGACTGCTTCTTGATTCTCTCCTGCATGGTATCAAATGCCTGCCGAACCTTCGGGCTGACGGATTCAGAAGCCTGCCGCATGCTTTCCGACGCCTGCTTGACGGTTTCGGTGGTGCGGTCGAGAATCTGGACGGTCTTCGGCAACGGCCTGTTGGAGGGTTTTGGCGCGTAAATCACGTTTTCGATGACGTCTGCGTAGCGCTGCAGCACCTTGGGACGAACAACTTTCAGGCTTGCCGTCAAGGTGCCGTCCTGTTGGTTGAATTCCTCATCGAGAATCTCGAATTTTCGTACGGATTCCGCACGGGAAACGTTCGCGTTGGCCTTTTCGACATACTGCTGCACGAAAGCGCGCACGGCATCGTTTTCCGCTACCTGCTTCATGGACATACCGGCATCAAGACCCTGCTGGGAAAGCCAAGAACGAGTCATATCAGGATCCAGTTCAATCAAAGCGCTGATGAACGGCTTGCCATCGCCAATGACCACAGCATGGGACACGATAGGACAGGTGTCGATGATGTCCTCCATCGGGGCGGGGCTGACGTTCTTGCCTCCGGCTGTGATGATGATGTCCTTCTTGCGGCCGGTGATATACACGAATCCATCATCGTCGATGGCCCCCAGATCGCCGGTCCTCAGCCAACCATCAGGCATTTTGACTTCAGCGGTCTTCTCAGGATTCTTGTAGTAGCCAAGAAAAACATTGGGGCCCATGACCTGCAGCTCGCCATCATCATCGGTGCGCACACCCATACCCGGCCCGGGCTTACCAACGGAACCGACGCGATTCGCATTTTGCCAGTTGACGATCATCGGAGCCGCGGTTTCCGTCATACCGTACCCCTGAATGAACGTGATGCCATCCATGCCATTGAAGAAGTGGGCAAGGTCGACGTTCAGCGGGGCGCCGCCGCATGCCAGATATTTCAGGTTCGGACCAAGCGCAGAACGAATGGACTTGCCGACGACGGACATGAAGAAGGAATGCTCGGCTCGGGCCACCATCGAATGATGTCCCCCGTCCTGCTCGTCCTTGGACCATTGCACGAAATGATCGAACGCCTTGGCGAAGACCCTGCCGCGAATACCCGCACCGGCCTTCTGCGAGGCAGCGTTGTACACTTTTTCGAACACACGTGGCACGCCAAGCAAATACGTCGGTTTGAAACTGCGCAGATCGGCGAGCAGATGCTTGGCTCCAGGCAGATAGCCGACCACGCCTTGTCCGCCAATCGCCACGTATTGGATATAGCGGGCGAAGCAGTGCGCCAACGGCAGGAACAGCATCAACCTGTTGGGCTGGTACAGCATCTCGTCAAGAATGATGTAGCCATTGAGCACGATATGCGTGAAGTTGCGATGGGACAGCATCGCACCCTTCGGACGTCCCGTGGAGCCCGATGTGTAAACGATGGTGAGCATGTCGTCCGCCTTGATCCGGGCAATGACCTGATCAAGGGTATCGTCATCGACGCCCTCTCCGAAATCGGCGACTGCGTCAAGACCGTCCGCTTTGAAATTGAACACGTAACGCAGCCCTTCATGCATGTCACGAATCTGTTCGAGCGTCTGCGTGTGGACGGAATCTCCAGCGAAGGCAATAACCGGCTCCACCTCTTCCACGATGGAAGCGGCCTGCTTGGCCGAATCGGTTTCATAAATCGGAACGCTTACCGCGCCGATGGCCGCGCATGCGAAATCGACCACACCCCACTCGTAACAGGTGGGAGAGTAAATGACCACCATGCTTCCGGCCTTGACTCCAAGACCGATAAGGCCCTTCGCCACGGCGCGCACACGAGCGAGCATCTGGCCTGCCGTCACATCATGCCATTGCCGAGTCTCATCATCCTGCCATTGTGCGATAAGATCATCCGGATTCTTCTGCGCACGACGCGACAGCAACGCATATACCGTGTCATCATCCGTGGTGCTGTAGGCCGGCTCTGGTACAAATTCTCTCAACATGGTTCTCTATAGTAGTTCCCGTATGCTTAAGGCACGCTGAAAACCCTTGGCATCGACTGCGAACATCGACGCCAAGGGCTTTTGCAGATTCCTACCGTATCATCGCATCAATGCGATCACCCGAAATCAGCCAAGACGCACTTCCACGTGGAGCCTTTGAGCCTGAATGCGGTGTTGCATCTCAACCGCGTTTCGCCGATGTTGAGCAAAGCCGCACATTCGAATTTCGTGGTCGAAGTCAACCAGCCGTTAATGGCGGACACGTTGATGGGAAGCAGACCAATCTTGGCATATAGATTTGCGTCTTCCTTCATATAATGGCCTATTATGGAAGCTGCGATTTTAAGCCTACGCATACAGTCCTCCGTTAGAATACGCTCTACATGCGCCGGCTTTTGCCGACCACGGAAGATGTCGATGGCATCGCACGACATGCGCGCGCCCAATAACGCCAAGGAATAGGCTTGCTTCGCGTCCCACGGTGTGGAATCGGACCGGATAACATGGAAGGGCACCCGCATGCCGGATAATTGTGTTTCCAAAAACCCATCATATGAAGGAAGCTTCTCGACGGATTTTCCTATGCACTGCAGCCATTGGCCATTGTTTTCCGCTTCTTTAAGACCGACATACGAATCAGGGTCTGACGGTGGGATTTCGTCAGGCTCATTGCCTTCTATCTCCTTGTCGTCTTCCGGCTCCCGCTCAGAGCCGGACTGCCATTCCGGAGG
>OKUU01000656.1_pt1 | contig 10969 bp, 7 predicted proteins | sample 1606561 | NCBI WGS metagenome assembly OKUU01 (sample SAMEA3882506, study PRJEB24775) | human gut metagenome | biome: human-associated habitat; feature: intestine environment; material: feces | place: Netherlands | collected 2009/2010
ACCGTGCGTTCTGGCAGGGCTGTGATGCGGATACGCTTGATGATTTCTCAGCGCTCGCATATTTTTTCGGTCGCAGGATCCGCCAGTGGCTCGGTGTGCCCGTTGGTCTGTTGAACATTTCATTGGGCGGCTCTCCGATCGAATCCTGGATGGACATTGACACATTACGAGCGTTCCCCGAAGCGCTCGCCAGTCTTGAACCGTACCTTGGCGATGGTGTGGCGTCGAAAAGAAGCCTCGATTCCGTTGCCGAGCGGGACCGGTGGTACCAGGCGCTTGGATACGAGGCTGTGGCCGATGCCCACCATGAATGGCTGCCATTGATCGCGTGGGACTGTCCGGAATCCAAGAACATCGAGCCGCGCGACGTGGCATGGCATGACATACGCCTGCCTGGATGGTACAAGGATCGCGGACTTGCCGGTTTCCGCGGCGAGATTACCATGAGAAAAACCGTGTTCCTGCCTCCGTCGGATGCGGGGAAGCCCGCCCTACTGCGTCTGGGCACCATGAATGATGCCGACCATACGTGGGTCAACGGTGTGTTGGTCGGTGGGCGAAGCAATGTGTATGAGCCGCGGGACTATCCGGTCGCAGCCGGCGTGCTGCGCGCTGGCGCGAACGAAATCCGCATGCGTCTGGTCGTTGAACGGCCCGGCGGCCGTGTGACGCCCGGCAAACGGATGACACTGACCATCGGAGACGATGTCTTCGACCTGTCCGGCATTTGGCAGTATGCCGTGACCGCCGAAGCCGACCGCGATTGCCCATTCGAGGATTTCGTCAGATGGAAGCCGACCGGCCTGTACAATGCCATGCTTGCCCCGTGTTTTCCATATGCGGTGCGGGCCGTGCTGTGGTATCAGGGCGAATCGAATACCGGCGACTACGCCATGCGTTATGGCGATGAGCTGAAAGCCATGATTGAATTGTGGCGTGGCAAGTGGCATCAGCCGGATATGCCATTCCTGATCGTCCAGCTTCCGAAATTCGGCATCGACGCCATCGAGGATGGTGGTTGGCCGCTTATTCGAGAACAGGAATGGAGAGTGGCGGACGAACTTGAACACGTGGCTGCGGTGGTGACGCTTGATGCTGGTGAAAGCAATGATTTGCATCCTCATGATAAGAAAACCATCGCGGATCGTGCATTCAATGTCGCGATGGATTTTGTGTATGGCCAGCAGGCTCAGCCTCAGCCGGTTGTTGAAACCGCAGAGGCGGACGATGGATTGTTGAGGATGCACTGCGTGTGGCGGAATTCCATGGGCGAACAGATGCAATCGCAGAATCGCCATCTGATGACGTTGGATGGTGACGTTCCGCGAGAAATTGATTTCCTGTGGCACGACTGCGCCACTTCGGTGCGGGCTGAGGCATGGCTGGATGGTTGCGATATTGTGGCGCGCATACCGTCGCGCATGCCGGACGAGGTGCGGTATGCGTGGAGCAACAGCCCGGAATCCGGTCTCATCTGCGACGGGGACGGTGTTCTGCTTCCGCCGTTTCATCTGCCGTTGCCCATGGTTGATTAGGAGCAGTCATGCGCAGACAAGTCATGATTCGTCAAGGATGTGTCGACGGATTCTCCGATGCGGATCCTGTGATCACCGTGTTTCGGGGCATTCCATATGCCAAGCCGCCTGTTGATGAGTTACGCTGGCGTGAGCCACAACCTGCTGAAGCGTGGGATGGCGTGCTCGAAGCCGGTGATTTCGCGCCGATGCCGATGCAGCCGCTGCCCGGCTCGGATGAGTTCTACGGCAGGGAATGGCAGATTGACGCTGACACTCCGATGGCTGAGGATTGTCTGTATCTGAATATCTGGACGCCGGCCTTGCGTGGATGCGGCAGTGGTTCCGAGATTCGTACGGATTCCCGTTGCGATGGGCATGGGCTGCCTGTGATGGTATGGCTTTACGGTGGAGCGTTTCAGACTGGATCTACCTGTGAGAAGGAGTTCAATGGAGAGCAGCTGGCCCGTCAGGGCGTGGTGGTGGTCTCCATTGCTTATCGGTTGAATGTGTTTGGTTTTTTCGCGCATGCCATGTTGGAAAAGGAAGCGGTTGATGGACGGCCTTGTGCGAATTTCGGATTTCTTGACCAGCGGATGGGCATTCAGTGGGTAAAGGACAATATTGCCTTGTTTGGTGGCGATCCTGCGAACATTACCGTGTTCGGCCAGTCCGCAGGGGCCGCAAGCGCGTTGGCGCAAAGTGTCTCGCCGATGAACGATGGTCTGTTCCAACGCGTCATCATGCAGTCTGGAGGTGGAACTGGTCTGTTCAATCGCCATCTGTGGTCTCTTGAGGATGCGCAGCGAAATGGAGCGCGTTTTTTGAAGTATCTGGAAGTTGAATCGATTGCCGAGGCGCGTTCTGTTCCTGCGACTGATCTGCTGGAGGCGGCGGTGACTTTTCCTGCTTGCGATTGGTCTGGGCAGGGTGATGATGTCGTATGGGCTCCGATGACTAATTGGATTCCCTGCGTCGATGGGACATTCCTTGTCGAGCAATACCGTGATGCGCTTATTGCGGGACATCGCGTTCCGTGTGATTTGTTGGTGGGGAACACGACCGGCGAGTTCATGGTTCCGGGCCCTGATGGCACTCCGTATCCGGAGGGTGAGTGCGGCAATCTGGATATGATCGATGCATGGGTGTCAGGCGGCGGCTCGGAACCATACAGGTATCGATTCGATGTGGATATGCCGGGGGATGATGCCGGTGCGTTTCATTCGTCCGATTTATGGTTTTCGTTCGGGACGCTCCCTGCGAGCTGGCGGCCGTTTCGAGGCTGGCATTACGATTTGTCCCATGCGATGAACCGGTATTGGACGAATTTCGCGGCGACAGGTGATCCGAACGGTTCCGGATTGCCTGAGTGGACGGCATGCGGACCTGATGGTCAACGATATATGCTGTTCGGTGGATGCCACGATACGCCGGGTAACGTTTCATGCGTCATGGTCAAGTAAGTGAATATAGTATGGTGTGAGCGTTCACTATAGTGCGGTGGAATGTGATGAAGGAGACGGATATGACGCAGGAGACGGAGGCGCTGATCGCGTCCGACGAGGATCTGACCAAACTGTTCGCCGGCAAGCCGACGCAGTACCGCAAATCGAAGTCGCTGCCGAAATTCACAGGCGAGGCCATGCGCGCCTGCGCGAAGATCAACCGCATCTTCTTCGATGACCCGGACGAGGCGTATCGGCTGTTCCATGAGCTGGTCCCGGACGCGGGGGAGGGCGTGCAGTTCACGCCGCCGTTCAACGTCGACTACGGCATCGGATTGACCATTGGCCGCGGCACGTTCCTCAACAAGGATTTCATGGTGTGCGGCGGCGGATATGTGACGCTCGGTGAGGATTGCCTGATCGGTCCGCGCTGCACCATCGCCACACCCAACCATGCCAAGGACGCTGCCACCCGCCTGGCGGGCTGGGAGCATGCCAGTGCCGTGACCATCGGTGATAACGTGTGGTTCGGCGCCAATGTGACGGTCACGCCGGGGGTGACCATCGGGTCGAATTCCATCATCGGCGCCGGGTCCGTGGTGACACGTGACATTCCGGAGAACGTCATAGCCGTGGGCAATCCAGCGCATGTGATTCGTGAGATTCCCGAACATGACCCTGCCTTCGCCGATGTGGAAGGTTTGCTGTAGTTTTGCAAACGTTTCATAGGGTGTGTTGACGGCAAATCGATTTCTCCAGCCATGCGATGCAGGTGAGCGCGTAAAGCCTTATACGGAAGCTGTCGTTCATATTGTCGTTTCTATGAGTATGGTTCATGAATCAGCATAGGGCCGGGAAGCCCCATTGTTGGGAAGCTTCCCGGCCCTATGCCTGAATTCCTGCGGTGATGGATCAGCCGCGGGCCTTGGCGTAGGCTTCGTATACGGCTTCGGTCGGTTCGCCGGTCTCCACGCCGTCGATGGTGAGTTGCCATGCCGGAGGCTCGGTTTCGCCGGACAGCACCCAGGCGGCCTGGCGGGCCGCGCCGATGGCCACGTATTCGTCGGTGGCGGGTCGGGTCACGTCCATGCCCAGAATGCTTGGTGCCAGCGTGCGGATAGCTTCGGACTTCGCGCCGCCGCCGATGAGCAGAATGCGCGTGATGCTTGCGCCCAGGGATCGGATGAGCTCCAGGCAGTCGCGCTGGGAGCACAGCAGTCCTTCGACGAAGGCGCGGGCCAGGTTCTCGCGTGTGGTGTTGGCCAGAGTCATGCCGGAGAAGGTGGCGGTGGCATTCGGGCGGTTCGGCGTGCGTTCGCCGTCGAAGTACGGCACCAGGGTGATGCCGTTGGCGCCGGGCTTGGAGGCGAAGGCCAGCTTGGCCAGTTCGTCGTAATCCACGCCGAGGGCGGCGCGGCCGGCGTCGAGGATGCGCGAACCGTTGATGGTGCAGGCCAGCGGCAGGTAGTGCCCGGTGCAGTCGGCGAAGCCGGATACGGCGCCGGTCAGGTCGTAGGTTGGGTTCTCGGAGATGGCTGCGGCCACGCCGGAGGTGCCCAGGGAAATGGACACGTCGCCGACGGCCATGCCCAGTCCCAGCGATGCCATGGCGTTGTCGCCGCCGCCGGGGGCGAGCAGGCAGCCGCCTTCGACGTTCTTGCCGGCGATGGCCGGATCGGCCTTGACGGGGGCGGCGTCGCGCGGCCCCAGCACGGTGGGCAGCACGATGGCCTCGGCGTGCGATTGCGCGGCTTCGGCGCCTTCCGCGGCCTCGAGCACCATGGCGATCAGGTCGCGGCGGTATTCGTTCGACGCGGCATCGTAGTAGATGGTGCCGGAGGCGTCGGAGCGGTCGGTGAACAGGGCTTCAAGATGGGCGTCCTCGCCTTCGGCGACCGGGCCGTAACCGGCGATGCGCCAGCTCAGCCAGTCATGAGGTAGGCAGATGGCGGCGATTTTCTTGGCGTTTTCGGGCTCGTTCTCGGCCACCCATGCCACCTTGGTCAGCGTGTAGGAGGCGACGGGGGAGGAGCCTACGGCCTTGACCCAACGCTGCTTGCCTCGGGCGATTGGGTCTTCCGGCTCGCCGTTTTGTGCGGGCGCTGCGCCGAGCTTTTCGATCAGAGCCGCAGCCTGGGGCGCCGAACTGGTGTCGTTCCACAGCATCGCATCGCGGATCACATTGCCTTGGTTGTCGAGGATCACCATGCCGTGCTGCTGGCCGCCGACGGCCAGCGCGGATACGTCGTCCAGGCCGCCGGCCTGCTCGGCGGCCTCTTGGAATGCGCTCCACCAGTATGAGGGGTCGACGGATGTGCCGTTCGGGTGTTTGGCCTGCCCGAAGCGGACGAGCTCGCCGGTTTCGGCGTCCGTCACGCGTACCTTGCAGGACTGCGTCGATGTGTCGACGCCTGCAACCAGAGTCCTTGCCATGGTTTGTGTTGCCTCCTTGCATGTGCCGTTCGCCGGTGGCGCACGGTTAATAGTTAGATGAATAAACTATACTATAGTAGTGTAGCACCAGGAAAGGCTCCGGAACATCGGTTCGGGGAATTCATGCTGATGCGGCAACACGGCAAACAGGGCAGGGACGGGAACGGCTATGGCATCTCTTCGCAGGATCAATCAGGACGATCTGCGCAATCACAATCTTTCGGTGGTGATCGACACGCTACTGCGTGCCTCCGGGCCGATGAGCCGAGCGGATCTTGCCAAGGAGACCGGGCTGACCAAGGCGACGATGTCGTTGCTGGTGTCGCTGCTGATCGATGCGGGCGTCGTCAAGGAGGGTGAGCCGCAGAACTCGGCCAGCTATGGGCGCCCGTCCACGCCGTTGATGCTGGGAGGCGGCAAGGTGTGCGGCATCGGCATGCAGGTCAACACCGACGGCTATGGATGCATGGCTTTGGACATCAACCACGACATACTCAGGCACGAATGGGTGGATGCCGACATGAGCGGCGTCGAGCCGGACGTCGTATTCGGCAAGCTTGACGCCATGGCCAAGGCGATGGCTGAGGATCTGGAATCGAAACGATGCATCATCGCGGGCGTCTCGTGTGCGCTGCCGGGCTTGGTCACCTCCGACAAGAGGCTGCTCATGGCCCGCAATCTCGGTTGGGAGAATGTCGATCTGACCACGTTCGACGTTATGCGAGGGTATGACGTTACCCCGTGCAATGAGGCGAAGCTGGCCGCCATCGCGCAGATTCCGGGATATGCCTGTGCGCGTGCGGACGTGTTCGATGGCGTGGATTGCGCCGACTCCTTCCTGTATCTGTCGTGCGATATCGGCATCGGCGGCGCGATCGTCCGTGACGGTGAGATCGTGTCGGGAAGCCACGGTTTCGCCGGTGAGATCGGTCACGTGTCGGTGTCTTTGGACGGTCCGCTGTGCGGATGCGGACGACGCGGATGTTTGGAAACGTATGCTGGCCGTCGCGCGCTGGTCGAGGCTTCCGGAGTGGCCGAAAAGAATGCGGCTTCGAGCGGTGAGGCACTGGAGCGTCTGTTGGACGCATGGCATTCCCATGATGTGCGGACCGTGGAGGCCGTCGGACGGGCCATCGACGCGCTGGCCTCGGCCATCGGCTCCGCACTGAATCTGGCCGATGTCGATACCGTGCTGCTGGGCGGTTGGTGGACCGATTTCGGGCCGTTCTTCTACGAAACGCTCGAAAACCGTTTGGAATCGCAGGTCTTGGGGGCGTCGGACATGCAGGTGAGCGTGTCCATCCCGTTGGTGGCCGACCATCCGGCGTTGTACGGTGCCGCGGAAGTCGGCTTGCGCAAATTCATCGACAATCCGCTGACGTTCATCACCGACAAAGCATGATTCCTGAGCGCCGCCGCAACGTCACTCGTGCGCATTGACATATTGCGGATTCTCCACTTTGCCCGTTCCGCCATACCGTTTGAAGCCCCACAGCAGAATGAGGGATTTCGCATACGCCACCCAGGCGATGCCGAAGAGAATGGCGAGGCCGCGAGTACGTCGATGACGACGAGGACGAGCGAGCAGGGGAAGGCTCGCCAGGGGAACATCGCCGATAGCGAGAAGAGCCTGCCGGTGGTGTTGGCGAAGCGTGCCTGCAACGGTGCGACGTATTCGGCGAACAGCGCCACGACCACGGCGGCGATGACCAGAAGGATCAGCGGTATGTAGGAGGCGTTGGTATCCCACGCCTTCCAGAACGACAGGCCGAAGAGGATGGCGGTGGCGAGGATGGCGACGAGCACCCAGGCCGCAAGTCCCTGTTTGAACTCGCGTTTGAAGCGGGTGAGATATTCCTTGACGAGGCGGATGTCGTCATGCTCGTCATAGGCGAACATTGTGGAATACAATGCCGCGCGTGCCGGGCCGATGGTGACGTTTGGGATCAGCGTGATGAGGTAGACCAGATTAAGCCCGACGAAACGCAGCAGGGTGTCCATGAAACGCCAGAAGGGCGCGTTGATGTTGAACCGCATGAATCCTCCTCGATGATGTGTTCGGCTATTGCCGATAGTACTGTGCCGTATTGTGCGACACGCCCTATTTATAAGATTATAAATAGCTCTCCAAGAGCACTTAGTTTGTTGGAATAACAATACTTTAGCGCCGATGCGGCAAGGGTTTTGCGGCCACTGCCGTCGCTGCAGGAAGCCGCTGAAATGGACGGCGCCGGCACGCTGACCGTGTTCACCCGCATCATCCTGCCGATGTGCACGCCGATTCTGGCGACCGTGGGCATCTTCTCGGCCGTGAACCAGTGGAACTCTTTCCAGGACACCCTGATCTACATGACCGATTCGAAGCTCTACTCGCTGCAGTACCTGCTGTACACCTACATCAACCAGGCGTCCGCACTGGCGAATGCGGCCAAGGCGAATTCGGCGAATGTCGCCGCTCTGGCAAGCGCCGCGACGCCGACCTCGATCCGTATGACGGTTTCCGTCATCGTGGTGCTGCCGATCATGTTCACCTACCCGTTCTTCCAGCGCTTCTTCGTCAAGGGCATGATGCTGGGCGCGGTTAAAGGCTGATTAACAACACAACGATTCTTTTCCCCATAACTGAATATCAGAAGAAGGAATACAAGGAGGTTTCCGCATAGAACTGAAGAAAATCACCACCCGCGCGATTGCGGCTGGCGTTGCGGCTGCTACGCTGCTGTCGCTCGCGGCCTGCGGCAGCGGCAGCAACAGTGCCGACACCAAGGACGACGGTTCCGAAATGACCGTCGAGGTCTTCGACTCGCTGGCCAGCAGCCAGGGTCTGCAAAAGAGCGGCTGGTTCGCCAAGATCGTCAAAGACAAGTTCAACATCAAGCTGAACATCATCGCGCCGAACGTGTCCGGCGGCGATACCGTGTTCGATACTCGCTCCGCTTCCGGCAACCTTGGCGATCTGGTGATTGTCGGTACCGGCAACGGGCGTCTGAACAAGCTGGTCAAGGCCAAGCTCATCGAAGACATGACCCCGTACTACTCCAGCATGAAGAATGTCAAGAAGTACGATTCCGCGGTCAAGTCCATCGCCAAGCAGGCCGGCAAGGATGGCGTGTGGGGTGTTCCTCAGGGTGTCTCCTCCCAGTCTCCGACCGACCCGAGCGAAGGCAACGAGTCGGCTGCCGCACCGTACATCCGCTGGGATATCTACAAGGAGATCGGCTACCCGCAGATCAAGGATCTCGACGGTCTGCTCAATGTGCTTAAGCAGATGCAGGACAGGGCTCGCCAGGATACCGGCAAGGACGACATCTACGCCATGTCACTGTTCAAGGATCGGGACGGCGATATGATGCAGAACGCCGCATCCATCTGCAGCTGGTTCGGCTACACCAACCAGGGTTCCGTGTTCATCTCCGCCGACGGTAAGGACGTGCAGCCCGCCACCAAGGAGGGCGGCATCTACCAGCAGGCCCTGGAGTTCCTGAACAAGGCCGAATCCATGGGGCTGGTCGATCCTGATTCCACCACCCAGGACTGGGATACCATGCGGACCAAGGTCACCAACGGCAAGACCATGCTGTCCATCTGGAGCTGGCTGGGCAAGCCGCGTATGAACTCCGACGAGAACAAGGCCAAAGGCGTCGGCTTCATGCTGGCTCCGCTTGAGAACATGAAGGTCTATTCCGACGGCTTCCAGCCTGACGGTGATGGCGCCACCATCGTGGCCATCGGCTCCAAGGCCAAGAACAAGGCCCGTCTGGCCAAGTTCATCGACTGGATGTATTCTCCGGAAGGCATCTACGCCTCTTCCTCCAACTCCGGTGGCGCCGCCTGCCCGAAGGATCTGGGCTGCTTCACCACCGACAAGGACGGCAAGAACCCGACCCTGACCAAGTTCGGCCAGCAGGCCATGACCGGCGACCACGCCAACCTGAAGGTCTCCGCCAAGCTTGGCGGCTCCAGCTACGATGACGGCTACTCTAAGCTGAACTTCAAGGCCGTGTCTCAGAACGACATCGACCCGAACACCGGCGAGGCCTACAACCCGCTGCTGTGGAAGTCCAACCAGGATGAGACCGAGCTGTTCAAGGATTGGTCCGCCCACATGGAGAACGCCACCAACGACATCGACTATCTGCAGAAGGCAGGCAAGCTCTCCATCGCAGCCGGTGCGTCCTACACCACTCCACAGGAGGATTCCACGGTTTCCGCCACCCGCAGCTCCGTCAAGTCCGAAACGGTGAACGCCTCCTGGCAGGCCATCACCGCTGCGGGCAAGTTCGAGAAGACCCTTGACGAAGCCCGCACCAAGATCGACAACCTCGGCTACAAGGAAGTCCTCAAGGTCGACCAGCAGAACGCCAAGGACCTGATCCAGGCCCGCAAGGACATCGTCAAGCAGGCCAAGTAATTCCTGGCGTTCCGGCTGGAGCGTTTTCGCTTCGGCCGGAACGCCTCGCCTAATCACATAACCAACAAGGGGCGTCGGACTCTTCGAACCGGGCCGACGCCCCGCAACTCTTCCGGTTCCGCATATTCCGACGGACGTCGTCGTCTCCTTCTTGCCTGTCGGAACTTTTCCGCTTTTTCCATGTCCACTTTCCTCCATGCTTTCGTGAGGAGCGCGTTCGATGATGAATCTCCACACCGTCGAATCGCAATGAAACGAAAGAAAAACGCATGACCGTAATTACTGAAGCCAACAAAACCAAAGCCAGGGAACTGACGGCGCAACTCACGCTGGACGAGAAAATCGCCATTGTGCACGCCGCAGGCCTGTTCCGCAACGGCAACGCCGAACGACTGGGCATTCCGCCGCTCAGGATGGATGATGGTCCGATGGGCGTGCGCGCCGAACTGCATAACGACAATTGGGCGCCGCTGTACAACACCCGTGACTATGTGACCTACCTGCCGTCCGGCTCGGCGGTCGCCTCCACATGGAACCCCGACCTGGCCCGCATGACCGGTGAAGTATTGGGGGAGGAAGCCCGAGGCCGAGGCAAGGACGTGATTCTCGGCCCTTCCATCAACATCAAACGCAGTCCGTTGTGCGGACGCAATTTCGAATACATGAGCGAGGATCCGGTCCTGACCGCCGCGCAAGGTGTGGCCTACATCCAAGGCGTGCAGGAATCCGACGTGGCCGCCTGCGCGAAACATTACGCGGTCAACAGCCAGGAAACCGACCGATTGGACGTTGACGAGACCGTAAGCGAGCGGGCATTACGCGAAATCTACCTGCCGGCCTTCGAAGCGGCGGTACAAGACGGCGGCGTGCTCTCCGTCATGGGCGCCTACAATCTCGTCAACGGCACCAAATGCTGCGAACACAAGCAGCTGCTCGACGACATCCTGCGCGACGAATACGGTTTCGACGGTTTCGTCGTTTCCGACTGGAGCGCGGTGCGCGACACCAAAGCCAGCGCCGAAGTCGGCATGGATATCGAACTGTCCGTCACGCCGAATTTCGACGATTACTACTTCGCCAACCCGCTGAAGAAAGCCGTGGAAGACGGCGACGTCAAGGAAAGCGACGTCGACGGGAAAGTCGAACGCGTGATCGCCGTCATGGAC
>OKUU01000658.1_pt1 | contig 10945 bp, 10 predicted proteins | sample 1606561 | NCBI WGS metagenome assembly OKUU01 (sample SAMEA3882506, study PRJEB24775) | human gut metagenome | biome: human-associated habitat; feature: intestine environment; material: feces | place: Netherlands | collected 2009/2010
TTGCCCGGACACAAAATTAGAGCCACGCAATCACTTTCACAAATTCTAAGATTCTGTCTAATTCGTGCGTATCGGAGAGGCCGCAGCCGGAGCCACCACACGGGAGTCCGCCGGAACTAAGGATTTCACAATTATTTATATAGAAAATTACAGGAGAAAAAGAGGAAATAGATATGAACGAATTAAGTAAAGTAGTAAATGCGCAGCTGCAGCAGGCAGCGGAAAACCTTGTCCGTAACCGTCTGATGTCGGATGAATTTTTGGATTTTGTGCAGGAAAATACAAAACCGCTGGATACGCTGATGGCATATTACAAGTGCGCAATCATGGAAGTAGAAACGAAGTTTAAAGTGTTAAACGAACAATTTTCGCTGGAATATGACCGTAATCCGATCGAGTCCATCAAGACACGTGTGAAATCGCTGGACGGAATCGTGCGCAAAGTGCGCCGGAAAAATATTCCGCTGACGCTTTCGGCGATTGAACAGAACATCAATGATATAGCAGGAATCCGGGTTGTGTGCTCTTTCCCGGAAGATATCTATCTGCTGGCGGACTGCCTGCTTCAGCAGGATGATATCCGTCTGATCGAACAGAAAGATTATATCAAGCATCCGAAGGAAAACGGATACCGCAGCCTGCATCTGATCGTTGCAGTACCGATTTTTTTACAGAATGAGAAACGGGAAATGAAAGTTGAAGTACAGCTTCGCACCATTGCCATGGATTTCTGGGCGAGTCTGGAGCACAAAGTGCGGTACAAAAAGAATGTTCCGGCAGATGAAACCGAGCGTCTGGCACAGGAACTGAGCGAATGTGCACAGATCAGTGCAGATCTGGACCAGCGGATGCAGAATATCCGTACCCGCCTGGCAGATGCGGAATTACAGCATCCACAGAAACAAAAGAAAGATGAACAGATCCTTCTGGATGTGCTGGGACTGTAATGCCGCTGGTGTTCACTGGTAAGCATGAGAACGGTAACTTCTTTATGCACTGTGCTCCCATGGACGTACTTTCAGATGGACACCGCGGCTGTCGGCGATGCGCTGACACGCCTTAATGTCTTCTTCCGGAAGAATATCCACGATCGACAGCTGCGTGTGTGGGATAAGTTTTCCACATTCCTCTGCAAAATCAAGCATTGCCTCATAGGCATGAGGGAAGGATGGGCGGGTTACTTTTTCATACTTTTCTGCAGTCGCCTCATTTAAGCTGATGGAGATACTGTCTACCACTTCTGCCAGCTGTGGTACAATGTCACGTTTATAATACAGGTTTCCCAGACCATTGGAATTGACACGGATCGGGAGACCTGTTTTTTCTTTGACATATCTGGCACTGGCGATCAGATTCTCCAGTGCACAGGTCGGTTCCCCATAGCCACAGAAAACAAATTCTTTGTAGCCGGTGAAATCAAAGGCATCAATTGCGGCAATAATCTCACTTAAAGAAGGCTCTGCTTTGTGCCAGAGGGTATCCGCATCACCCACACCATCAAACTGTTTACGGATACAGAACGTACAGTTGCAGTCACATTTATTTGTGATATTTGCATATACCTGATCATTGTACACATATAAAATTTTTGCCATAACAATTCCTTCTTTCTATCGTATGGATTCATCAATTGCAAAATTCTTTTCCGGGTTTTTCGTTTTTACACGTTTGAATCTGCAATCAGGTCAATAAGAAATTTCTCGAAATTAACGCCATCGCGTCCCGGCGTATTTTCTTTCATGGTATCCCCGATACTGTGGGATAAAAATTTCCCGGCAAGCAGAATCGCATCTTCCGTGCATATGCCCTTTGTGCGGCAGCCACACAATACAGAGGCAAACAGATCCCCGGTTCCGGAAAAACTCCGGTCAAAAAACGGCGATTCGTGCCGGTAAATTCCATTTGCAGTGGCAGCAATATTATAAATGACGGGATGTTTTTCATCACGGCATTTGACACCGGTGATCACGACATCCTGTGGGTGTGAGGCTTTTTTTTGCAGCCGCAGTGCCACATCTTCTGCCAGCTTCAGCAGATCCGTGTTCGTCCGGCAGTGGAGTAAGGCATCTTCCGGAATGTCTGCCAGCAGACAGGCTTCCGTCAGATTCGGCGTGATCACGTCTGCTTCAAGCGTCAGTTCTTTCATTCCATTTAACAGCCCCGGAGTAAAAAATGGATAAGCATTTCCGTCATCCCCCATAACAGGGTCAACCAGAAGAAGCGTATGTTCTTCCCGAAAATGGTGGATGAAATCAAGCACCTGCGAAATCTGTTTCGCCCCGGTCAGAAATCCGCTGTAGATGGCATCAAAATGTGCGTTATTTTTTCCCCAGGCATCGATATAGTCCGGTAACATAGCGGTCAGATCGGTACAGTGATAACAGGGATAACCGGTCTGGCCGGTCAGTACGGCTGTTGCAACCGGACAACACTGCACGCCCAGCGCGGATAATACCGGAATCGCTGCCGTGAGCGAACACTTTCCGAAACCGGACAGATCATGGATAACAGCTGCTTTTTTCATGGAAAACCTCCGAATTGGTGAAAATAGTTCTTTGTATCCTAGTATAGTGCGATCTATCGGTGTGTATATATCCAAAATGGGAAAAAAATATAAATCCAGTCTGCAAAAAATCATAGACAACCATTTGTGTTTTGATAAAAATAACGGAAAAAGCAAGGTTTTGCTGGACAAATATAGTAAAAAGTAATAAAATTATAAGCATATAGGGGTAGGGTTTATACGAAAATCATAATAAGGAGTGCGTTTATGGAACTGATTTACACAAATGATTTATGCACCGGATGCAACAAATGCGTGCGCAGCTGTCCTGTACTTACGGCAAATATTGCAACACAGGAAGGTTATGTAACGGTAGACCCGGACAAATGTATTGCATGTGGGGAATGCTTTGATGTCTGCCCACATGAAGCGAGAGACTATTATGATGATACGGACCGCTTCTTTGAAGACCTTGCATCGGGAAAGAAAATTTCCGTGATACTGGCACCGGCATTTCTGGCAAATTATCCCAAAGAATACCAGCGTGTGCTGGGATATTTAAAGAGTAAGGGAGTCAACCATATCTGCAGTGTATCGTTCGGTGCGGATATCACAACCTGGGGATATCTGAAATACATTACGGAACACAAATTTTTCGGGGGCATTTCCCAGCCGTGTCCGGCAGTAGTCACCTATGTGGAAAAATATATACCGGAGCTGATTCCGCGTCTGATGCCGGTACACAGTCCGATGATGTGTACTGCTATTTATATGAAAAAATACATGCAGGTCACAGATGAAATTGCTTTCATCAGCCCGTGTATTGCCAAAAAATTAGAGATTACCGATCCAAATTGCGGCGGATATGTTTCTTATAATGTAACTTTTGAAAAGATGATGAAGTATATCGGAAACGATTATGAAGGATGTGAACCATATACCGATGAACTGGAATACGGACTGGGTTCTTTGTATCCGATGCCTGGTGGACTGCGGGAGAATGTAGAACATTTTCTTGGGAAAGAGCAGGTAGTGCGTCAGGTAGAGGGCGAGCATGAGGCGTATGAATATCTGCGTTCCTATGCAAAACGTATTCAGCAGAATAAAGAACTTCCGTTTATGGTAGATATCTTAAATTGTGCGAAGGGCTGTCTCTACGGAACTGCCACAGATTCGAAACGGGGAACCGATGATGTCATGCTGACAATCGCAAAACTGCGAAACAGCAAAACGAATGCAAAACAGGAGAAGGCACACTTTGGCAGGAAGAGCAAAAGCAGGAGTCCGTGGGCAGAGACACTGACACCGGAGGAACGTCTGAAAAACTTCATGGACGCTTTCGGGAAGCTGAACATCAACGATTTTATGCGCAGCTACACCAACCGTGCAGTACATATTGAGGAACCGTCCGAACAGGAGAAGAACCGCCTGTTTGCAGAAATGAAAAAAGATACCTATGAGGAACAGCACAGGGACTGCGAATCCTGTGGATATTCAAGCTGCACCAACATGGTACGTGCCATCCACAATGGAGTCAACGTAAAAGAAAACTGTGTGCACTATGTGCGGGGCATGGCAGAGGAAGAGACAAAAAAGATTGCAGAACTTCGCAATCAGGAGCGGACGGAACAGGAAATCCGCCAGCAGAAGATTACAGATATCACAGACCGGTTTATTACCCTGAGTGATAACATTGCAGAACTGAATACGGCAAACGAGGAATCTGCAAATGAAGCAACCAATCTGGCACAGTATATTCAGGATATTTCCCGTCTGTGCGACGAACTGAATGAGTCCATCCGTATTATGTCGGATTTCATCAGTGTATATAAAAAGAGCAATGAAGATATTTCTGCCATTGCAGGGCAGACAAATCTGCTTTCACTCAATGCCTCCATTGAGGCGGCGCGTGCCGGTGAGAACGGAAGAGGCTTTGCAGTGGTAGCGGAGGAAATCCGTACACTGTCTGATTCCACGAAAGATCTTCTGACACAGAACGACCAGAAAGCCGAGGCAATTCTTCCAAAGATTACACAGAGCATGGATTCCATCAAAGATCTGGTAGAAAGCATGAATACCATGACGCAGAAAGTGTCAACGATTGCCGCAAACACGGAAGAAATTTCTTCCCAGACGACCTATGTACAGAATATGACAGAAGAAATGCGGGATGAGGTGAAAGAACTGTAGATGAAAAAGGATGCGTATTACACATCCGGGCAATTTGCAAAAAAAGCACATGTGACACTTCGCGCGATCCGGTATTATGATAAACAGAATATTTTAAAACCAAGTGCGCGGACTGCCGCAGGGGCGCGGCTCTATACGGATGCAGATCTGGCAAGGCTCCAGCAGATCCTTTTATTAAAATATCTGGGATTTTCGCTGGAAGATATCCGGGAGATGACACTTGCTGCGGCAGACCAGCAGTATCTTCTCGAATCCATGCGGATACAGAAGAAGCTGCTGCGGCAGAAAATGGACGAAATGCAGGCGATGGATGAGGCGATTGACCGCACCATAGAAGCCATCCAGACGGAACAGGCGATTGACTGGAACAGTATGCTGGATCTGATCCATCTGACGGCAGTGGAACGAAGCCTGAAAAACCAGTACCAGAATGCGGCAAATATTTCCGCCCGGATTCGCCTGCACAGGGAGTATTCCATCAATCCGCAGGGGTGGTTTCCGTGGATTATGCAGCAGTGTAATCTGCAGCCGGGGATGCGGATTCTGGAACTCGGCTGTGGAAATGGAGCACTCTGGACCGAAACCAGAGAACAGCTGCCTGCGGATCTTTGGGTCGTTCTCTCGGACAAATCAGAAGGAATGCTAAAGGATGCCCGGCGTGCACTGGGAGAGGACAGCCGCTTTTCCTATAAAAAATTTGACTGCGGAAAAATTCCTTACGAGGAGGAAATGTTTGATCTCGTGATCGCGGATCATGTGCTGTTTTACTGTGAAGATATCCCACAGGTGCTTGCAGAATGTCGGAGAGTCTTAAAAAATGGGGGACGGTTTCTATGCAGTACCTACGGAAAGCAGCATATGCGGGAAATTACCGATCTGGTGCAGCAGTTCCATAAAGAAATCGTTTTATCAGCGGAGGTGCTGTATGAGCGGTTCGGGCTTGAAAACGGAGAAAACCTGTTAGCACCGTATTTCCCGGAAATTCAGATGCGAAGATACGAGGATGCGATTGAAATAGCGGAAGCAGAACCGCTGATTTCCTATATTCTTTCCTGTCACGGGAATCAGAACCAGCTGCTTTTGAACCAGTACAAAGAGTTTCGGGAATTTGTTTCTGCCCGCGTGGCAGATGGATTTCATATCACAAAAGATGCCGGAATCTTCCTGTGCAGAAAATAATTAGAAAAATCTATAAAAAAGACTTGAAGGTGACCTAGCGTCACCTTTTATAATGGAAATAAATACAGAAATCGCAAATGCACACAGGAGGAAATGCTCATGACCATTATTGTAACGGGCGGTGCCGGTTTCATCGGCAGCAACTTTATTTTCTATATGTTAAAGGAACATCCGCAGAATCGCATTGTTTGTCTGGATTCCCTGACCTATGCGGGCAATCTGTCCACGCTCGCACCGGTGATGGATCAGCCGAATTTTCGTTTCGTAAAACTCGATATCTGCGACCGTCCGGGAGTATATACCCTTTTTGAGGAAGAAAAACCGGATGTGATCGTCAATTTTGCAGCGGAGTCCCATGTGGACCGCTCCATTGAGAATCCGGAAGTCTTTTTACAGACCAATATTATCGGTACGTCTGTGCTGATGGACGCATGCAGAAAGTATGGCATTTCACGGTATCATCAGGTATCCACGGATGAGGTGTACGGAGATCTGCCGCTGGATCGCCCGGATCTGTTCTTTACAGAGAATACCCCGATCCATACCTCCAGTCCGTACTCTGCATCCAAAGCAAGCGCAGACCTGTTTGTACTGGCTTACCACAGAACCTACGGACTGCCTGTAACCATCAGCCGCTGCTCCAATAATTACGGACCATATCACTTCCCGGAAAAACTGATTCCGTTAATGATCGCAAATGCGCTGGCAGACAAGCCACTTCCGGTATACGGAGAGGGACTCAATGTGCGCGACTGGCTGTATGTCGAGGATCACTGTAAGGCGATTGATCTGATCCTGCGCAACGGAACCGTCGGAGAAGTCTACAACATCGGCGGACACAACGAGATGAAAAATATCGATATCGTGAAACTCATCTGTGAATATCTTGGCAAGCCGGAGAGTCTGATCGAGCATGTGCAGGACAGAAAAGGACACGATATGCGCTATGCCATCGATCCGACCAAGATCCACAACGAGCTGGGCTGGCTGCCGGAGACGATGTTTAAAGATGGTATCCGCCTGACCATCCAGTGGTATCTGGATCATAAGGAATGGTGGGAGAACATCGTAAACGGGGAATACCAGAATTATTACAAAGAAATGTACGGAAAGAAAGGCTTATAAATATGAAAGTATTCGTGACAGGCGTTGCCGGACAGCTGGGACATGATGTGGTAAACGAACTGACAAAGCGCGGACATCAGGCAGTCGGTTCGGATATTGCACCGGCACTGGAGACTACCGTAAAATATGTACCGCTTGACATTACCGATGCCACAGCGGTAGAACAGACTATCCAAAACGTGCACCCGGATGCCATCGTGCATTGCGCCGCATGGACCGCTGTGGATGCAGCAGAGGACGAAGAAAATCAGGCAAAAGTCAGAGCCATCAACGTAGATGGAACGAAACATATTGCGGACGCGGCAAAAAAAGCAGATGCCAAAATGGTCTATATCAGTACCGACTATGTATTTGACGGACAGGGCGAAACACCGTGGGAGCCGGACTGCAAAGATTATGCACCGCTCAATGTATACGGACAGAGCAAACTGGGGGGCGAGTTGGCAGTGGCACAGACACTGGAAAAGTATTTCATCGTTCGTATCGCCTGGGTATTTGGATTAAACGGAAAGAATTTTATCAAGACCATGCTGCAGGTAGGAAAAAATCATCCACAGGTACGTGTGGTAAATGACCAGATCGGCACACCAACCTATACCTATGATCTGGCCAGACTGCTTGTTGACATGATGGAAACCGAAAAATATGGTTATTATCATGCGACAAACGAGGGTGGCTACATCTCCTGGTATGATTTTACAAAAGAAATTTACCGGCAGGCAGGGCTTTCTACCGAAGTGCAGCCCGTGACAACCGCGGAATACGGTCTGTCAAAGGCAGCGCGTCCGTTTAACAGCAGACTGGAAAAAAAGAAACTGAAAGAAAATGGATTTACACCGCTTCCAACCTGGCAGGACGCACTGGGGCGGTATCTGCAGGAATTAAAGCGACAGGGGGAACTTTAAGATGAAGGGAATTATATTGGCAGGCGGCGCAGGTACACGGCTGTATCCGCTGACTATGGTAACCAGTAAACAATTGCTTCCGGTATATGACAAACCGATGATTTATTATCCGCTGTCTACACTGATGCTGGCAGGCATCCGTGATATTTTAGTTATTTCCACGCAGGAAGATACCCCGAGATTTGAAGCACTTTTGGGGGATGGAAATCAGTTCGGGCTTCATCTGTCCTACAAAGTGCAGCCGTCTCCGGATGGACTCGCACAGGCATTTTTGCTTGGAGAGGAATTTATCGGAGAGGATGCCTGCGCCATGGTACTCGGCGACAACATTTTCTACGGAAACGGATTTGGAAAAATTCTGCGAAATGCTGCAAAGGACGCTAAAGAAGGACAGGCAACCGTCTTTGGCTATTATGTCAACGATCCGGAGCGTTTTGGTGTCGTGGATTTCGATGCGAACGGAAAAGCGGTATCCATCGAGGAAAAACCGGCACAGCCTAAGAGCAACTATGCCGTGACCGGACTGTATTTCTATCCGGCAGGCGTGAGCAAAATGGCAAAACAGGTGCAGCCATCCGCCCGTGGCGAACTGGAGATTACGACGTTAAATGACATGTATCTGCAGCAGAAAAACCTAAATGTACAGCTGCTCGGCCGTGGCTTTGCATGGCTGGATACCGGAACGATGGACAGCCTGCTGGATGCGGCAGCATTTGTGCAGATGATCGAGCATCGTCAGGGCGTGACCATTTCCGCACCGGAAGAAATTGCATATATCAATCAGTGGATCACAAAAGAAAAACTGATGGACTCGGCCGCACGCTACGGAAAGAGTCCGTATGGAGAGCATTTGAAAGCAGTCGCAGAGGGCAGAGTGAAATATTAAAATCAGCGTAACTATTCTGAGGGGGTTCTGAATAGATACAAATCAGCATGAAAGAGGAAAAAAGAGTGGGACAGATAACAGTGGAAAAAAATGTCGGCGGGATCGAGGGATTGTGTGTGATCACACCCGCAGTTCACGGGGATGCCCGCGGATATTTCATGGAGACATACAATGAGAGGGAGATGAAAGAAGCCGGATTTGATATCCATTTTGTGCAGGATAACCAGTCGATGTCCGTCAAAGGCGTGTTGCGCGGACTACATTTCCAGATCAACTATCCGCAGTGCAAACTCGTCCGTGCCGTGCGCGGAAGCGTATTTGATGTGGCAGTGGATCTTCGCGAAGGTTCCGTAACCTATGGAAAATGGTACGGAGTGGAACTTTCCGAGGAAAACAAAAAGCAGTTTCTGATTCCGGAAGGCTTTGCGCATGGCTTTCTGGTCCTGTCCGATGAGGCAGAGTTCTGCTATAAAGTCAATGACTTCTGGCATCCGAACGACGAGGGAGGCCTGGCATGGAATGACCCAAAGATCGGTATCCGGTGGCCGGATGTGACAGGTGAGTATCGCGGCACACCATCGGCGGAAGGATATTGCATGGCAGATGGAACGCCGCTGACACTTTCGGAGAAAGACCAGAAGTGGCCGGGATTAGAGGAAAAATAAGAAATATCTAAAAACAACATAAGAAAGTAAAAAGAAGTGATGATGTATATGAAAAACAATACATCATCACTTCTTTTTAATAATTGATTCCGTTAACAATTTGATGCGAACAGTAACGATGAGATTATTTTGGATGTTCGGGATACAAGAAACTGCTTGATGGAGAAAAATAAATAGGTTATCATAAAGACAGGAAAAGATTGCAGAGGGAAAAACGAAAAGGAAAGAGGTGAAAACTAAGCATTTGTGCACGAAAACAAATTGCGATGTTGCGGAATCGTGATTCACACAAACAGGAGGAAGCAATTTGAAAAATGCACCAGATAAGCTCCAGTGGCATCCGGCATTTTGCGCTGCCGCGGGGCTCGAATTCCACGAAGATATTGAACGGCTGGAGTTAAAGCCGGAATACAATCTGAGCAAAGAACCAATCCGCATTGATCTTCTTATTATAAAAGAAGAAAGTGACAGACGAATTAAGAATGAAATCGGTCATATCATGAAAAAATATAATGTGATCGAGTATAAGAGCCCGGAAGATGCACTGACTATTGATGATTTTTATAAGACAGTCGGATATGCATGTCTGTACAAAGGCTATGGAGAACGTGTAGATGCAGTTCCAATCAATGAACTGACAGTATCTATTTTCAGAGCAACCCGACCGGAGAAAATGTTTTTGACATTGCAGAAGTATGGACATAAAATAGAAGAAAAATATCCGGGAATTTATTATGTGACAGAACATTTACCGTTTCCAGCGCAGATTATTGTGACACAGGAATTAGAGCCGGGAGAGCATCGAAGTTTGAGAATTTTGTCAAATCATGCAAAGAAAGAAGATGTGGAAGAATTCCTGAGAAAAGCAGAAGAAATGAACACACCGCGTGATCGGCAGAATGTTGAGGCTGTGTTACAGGTAAGTGTTAAAGCAAATGATGAGTTATATCGTGAAATAAGGAGGGATGCGAATATGTGTGATGCGTTGAGAGAACTGATGAAGGATGATCTGGAAGATGCCAGAAAACTGGGAGAATCGGAAGGTAAAGCAATGGGAGAAGTTGTAGGAGAAGCAAAAATTATTCTTAAAATGAACCACAGCGGAATGTCGCCGGAAAACATTGCATCCATCACAGGCAAGGATCTGGATGAGATCAATGCAATACTGGAAGGAAAAGTTTCGGCATTATTATAAAATGCGGCAGAAAAAATTTGAAAAAATTAAAATTAATGCTAAAAAAGTAACTAAATATTTAATAACTTTTTGTGTATTATTCATTTAACACTTACACCTCCAAACAAAACAACTCCCTTTAAATTAATATTTATTATTTTTTCATCAACTGATTTATATTTAATATTAGTTCTTCCAAACACAGTAGATACGTTATTAATCACCTTAACATTATCAGTAACATACAAATTTACTTTCCCAAACACAACATAATTATCTATTACTATATCATCGCTTAAATCTATATTTCTTAAATCT
>OKUU01000665.1_pt1 | contig 10904 bp, 9 predicted proteins | sample 1606561 | NCBI WGS metagenome assembly OKUU01 (sample SAMEA3882506, study PRJEB24775) | human gut metagenome | biome: human-associated habitat; feature: intestine environment; material: feces | place: Netherlands | collected 2009/2010
TGATGGGGTTCATGGCCTGCCCAAACATATAAAAGGGCACGCCCAGCGTGATATAAAAGAAATATTCCTGCGAGTGATGATAGGTCTCGGCGTTGACCGTTCCACCGAACATGGCAAGAATGGTGTCCGCAAAAATCAGATAGAGCGCGGCCAGCACAATGCTGCTGACCAGACACATCACCACCGCATTGCCGACGCTCCGCTTTGCCTTGGGGACCTCGTTCTGCCCAAGGCTGATGCTGACGAAGGCGCAGCAGCCGTCACCGATCATGACTGCGATTGCCAGCGCTACCACCGTCAGGGGGAAAACGACCGTATTGGCGGCGTTGCCGTAGGAGCCCAGATAGCTGGCGTTTGCAATAAAGATCTGGTCCACGATGTTGTACAGCGCACCCACCAGCAGCGAAATAATGCACGGGATCGCATACTTTTGCATCAGCTTGCCGATGCGTTCCGTGCCGAGAAATTGATTGGAACTTTCCATGGGATTCACCTTACCTTTCCATTTTGGGGCAAATAAAAACAACGGGCAGCCCTCATGCAACCGGTTTTACGCATGAGTGCTACTCGTTGTACGAAATCATTATAGCCTGCCTGTCTGGAATTTGCAAAGGCAGTTTTGCACAAGAATTGTACTGGGCATTCTGCGCAGATTGCACGAGGCAAACTTTGTGGAAGATGCCCTTTGAAGCCCGCCAACCTGCCGTGGTACAATAAAGTAAAGAGTAAAATTACGCTGGAAAGTCTGTTTTTGCAGCCTTTCCATACAAGGGAAAGAGGCAATACCATGTCACGGTTTCAAGCGGGGGCGCTGGTGGTTTACGGAAATCTGGGAGTGCACGAGGTGGAAGGCGTCGGGCTGCGGCGCTTTTGCGATGAGTCCGCCAGAGAGTATTACACCCTCCGGCCTTATTTTTCGGATTCCCACGACCGCAGCTATATCCCCACGGAAAAGGAAGCGGCGCTGCGCCCGGTGACCCCGGCACAGCAGGCGGAAGCCGACCTTGCACGCATCAAAGCGGAGAAGCTGCCTATCCCGGCGGGGGTACAGACAGCGCTGGCAGAACACTATCAGGCACTGCTGCACACCAATGATTTTTACCAGTACCTGACCCTGTTCAAGGAGCTGGGGCAAAAGCAGACCCAGCAGCAAAGCCGCGGCCGAAAGATCAACGCTATGGATACCTACTTCTACCAGATGGTAGAGCGTGTCCTGCGGGAGGAGCTGGCGGTGGCGTTTGGGGAATCGCAGCAGGAAGCCGGCAGGCGTCTGCTGGAGGTTTTGCGCTGAAGACGCATGGTGATTTTTACCAACAAATGCAAAGGCTCTTTTTGTTCGGAGCAACTTTGTAGGAATCAACAAAGAAGGATGGTTTGTTATGCAAAACCTTCGTGAGAGTTTGCCACTTGAAACCCATCGATGCCTTATGATATAATCCCTTCAGCAGAACGCGCTGTGTGTGAACACGTAAGACCAGTTTCTTCACACGCAGGCGTTCTCTTTTTATTTTCAAAAAAGTTAGTTTGCACTAATCTCAAGGAGGGCTTTTCATTCGTAATCATCGTTCCACTGTTTTTCTCGGCGTTCTGCTGATGATTCTTTCGGTTTGTTCTTTGTTTGTCGGGGTGCTGGACATCCGGCCTTCTGACCTGCTTACAGGCAACGTGAAAACATGGGAGATCTTTCTGATCTCCCGCCTGCCGCGTCTGCTTGCCATCCTCTGCACAGGCATCGGCATGAGCGTGGCGGGGCTTATCATGCAGCAGCTCTGCATGAACAAGTTTGTTTCGCCCACCACAGGCGCAACGATCTCTTCTGCGCAGTTTGGCATTCTGCTGGCTTTGCTGTTTGCACCGGGTTCTACCCTGTGGGGACGTGCTGCCTTTTCCTTCGTTTGTGCTGTTCTGGGCACATGGGTCTTTGTCTGGTTCATCCAGCGCATCCAGTTCAAGGATGTTGTCATGGTCCCGCTGGTCGGCATCATGTTCTCCAACATCGTAATGGGCGTTACCAATTATCTTGCCTACAAATATGAAATGACACAGGCTCTTTCCAGCTGGCTGGTCGGTCATTTTTCCACCGTCATTCGTGGGCGGTATGAGCTTGTCTGGCTGACGGTACCGCTGGTGATCCTGGCATTTGTATTTGCCAACCACTTCAATATCGTGGGTATGGGAAAAGATTTTTCTCAGAACCTCGGCGTTCCGTATGATCTGGTGCTGTTTATGGGTCTGACCATTGCTGCCATGATCACGGCATCCGTTGTTGTCGTGGTCGGCTCGATCTCCTACATCGGCCTCATCGTGCCCAATATCGTAGCAATGTTTAAGGGTGACCAGATCCGCGGAACGCTGGTGGATACCGCTCTGTTTGGTGCAGCGTTCGTGCTGGTCTGCGATATGATCGGGCGGGTTGTGATCTATCCCTACGAGCTGCCCATCGAGCTGATCGTTGGCGTCATCGGCAGTATCCTGTTTGTCGGTCTGCTGCTGTATCGGCTTCGGCATGGGCGCAAGGCAGTCCGGCTGGACAAAGCTGCCAAGAAAACCGGAGGTGCAGCATGAAAACACGCAAAAATCATCTGCGCCTGCTGATCCTTCTGCTTCTTGTTCTGCTGGCCTGCGCGGGCTATATGACAGTGGGTGTCCACTTTGAAAACCAAAAATTATTTGCCTACGCCATGCGCATTCGAACACCCAAGCTGATCGCCATGCTCATCACAGCATTTGCCATCGGAAGTGCCTCCATCGTGTTTCAGTCCATCATCAACAACACCATCGTTACGCCCTGCCTGCTGGGTATGGACCAGCTTTATTCGCTGATCCACACGGCGGTGTTCTTTGTGGCGGGTTCGGGCAGCTTTCTGGCGGTCAATGCCAACGCAGCCTTTGCGGTAGACCTTGCCATTATGGGCGCTGTTGCCACCGTGATCTACAGCTATCTGTTCCGGAAAACGAACCACAATGTTCTGTACGTCCTGCTCATCGGCACGGTGCTGACCTCGTTCTTTTCCAGCATCCAGACGACCTTGACCCGTGTGATGGACCCCAACGAGTACGACACGCTGCTGACGGATCTGGTCGCCAGCTTTTCCAATGTCAATTCGGCGATTCTGGTACTGTCCGTTGCGGTTCTGGCGCTGGTCGCCTTTGCCTTCCGGAAAGAGCTTGCGCTGCTGGACGTTCTGACACTGGGCAAAGATCAGGCAATCAATCTGGGTGTAGATTACGACCGCTGCATCCGCCGGCTGCTGCTGGGGGTCACACTGTACATTGCAACAGCCACCGCTATGGTCGGGCCGCTGGCATTTCTGGGACTTATCATTGCCAACCTTTCCCGGCAGTTCCTGCGCACCTACCGGCACAGCCAGCTCATCACCGGTTCTGTTTTGTTCGGTATGACTGTTCTGATCGGCGGACAGCTTCTGGTGGAGCGGGTGTTCGTTTACTCGGTTCCGGTCAGCGTGTTCATCACCGTGGGCGGCGGCGTGTATTTCCTGTATCTGCTGCTCACCCAGAGAAAGGCATAACACCATGTTTGTAAAAGAGATCACCAAACGCTACGATGGCAAAGCCGTTGTCGATGGCGTGAGTTTTGAGATTCCGAAAGGCAAAGTCCTTTCCCTCATCGGTCCGAACGGTGCAGGAAAATCCACCGTGATGGGAATGTTGTCCCGCCTGATCGCACGGGACAGCGGTCTTGTGGATTTTGAGGGGACGGAGATCACGCGCTGGAAAAGCCGGGAGCTGAGCAAGCGGCTCGCCATCCTGACCCAAGCCAACAATGTCCAGATGAAGCTGACTGTCCGGGAGCTGGTTGCATTTGGCCGCTTTCCGTACTCCGGCGGGCGGCTGACCCAAGAGGACAACGAGATCATTGACCGCGCCATCGCCTACATGGAACTGGGCGATTTTGAGGAGCAGTTCATCGATGAACTGTCCGGCGGTCAGCGGCAGCGTGCCTATATTGCCATGGTCATTGCGCAGGACACCGAGTATATCCTGCTGGATGAACCGACCAATAATCTGGATATTTACCATGCAACCAACCTTATGCGCATCGTCCGCCGCCTGTGCGATGAGCTGGGCAAAACGGTGATCCTTGTTCTGCACGAGATCAACTATGCTGCGTTTTATTCCGACTACATCTGCGCCTTTGTGAATGGAAAAATCGCAAAGTTTGGCACTGTGCAGGAAGTGATCACCAAAGAAAACCTGTCCGATATCTACAAGGTGGACTTTGAGATCATGCAGATCGAAGGCAAGCCTTTGTCGATATATTATTGATTTCAGTACTTTTTAAAAGGAGCATTCTTATGAAGAAAATTTCTCGTCGTTCGTTTTTGACCGCTATGGCCGCTGTGAGTGCAGCGGGTGTTCTCGCCGCCTGCGGCGCTTCCTCCTCCACGGCAAGCTCCGTGGCATCCTCTGTGGCTGCATCCAGCGAAGCCGCAGCCTCTTCGGAAGCTGCACCGGAATCTGTGACCATCAAGGCGTTCAACGGTGCAAAGGAACTGGTAGATGTGGAAGTACCCTTTGACCCGCAGCGCATTGCGATCCTCGAACTTGCTTCTCTGGACATTCTGGATGAACTTGGCGTTGGCGACCGTGTGGTCGGCACGGCATCTACCTCTCTGGACTATCTTCAGAGCTATGTCACCAATGACAGCATTGCGAACCTTGGCAACATCAAGGAAGCCGATATGGAAGCAGTCATGGCTTGCGAGCCGGACATCATCTTTATCGGCGGACGCCTGTCCAAATCCTATGATGCCCTGTGCGAGATCGCACCCGTTGTTTTCCTTGCGACTGACGCCGAAAAGGGCGTTGTGGAAAGCACCCGTGAAAACGCCATGACCATCGCTTCTATCTTTGGTCTGGAAGACCATGTGGAAGCTTTGATGGCGGATTTTGACAGCCGCATCGACGCCCTGAAAGCCTTTGCAGAGGGCAAGACTGCCATCGTCGGCATGACCACCAGCGGCAGCTTCAATGTTCTGGGCAACGATGGCCGCTGCTCCATCATCGGCAAGGAGATCGGCTTTGAGAACATCGGCGTGGACGCCAATATCGACACCTCGACCCACGGCAACGAGGCTTCCTTCGAGTTCATTGTGGACAAGAACCCCGACTACATCTTCGCCATGGACCGCGATGCAGCCATTGGCACCGATGGCGCGCAGATGGCACAGGAGATCCTGGAAAACGAGCTGGTTAAGAGCACAGATGCTTACAAGAACGGCCACATCGTTTATCTGGCACACCCGAATGTCTGGTACACCGCAGAGGGCGGCATTCAGGCACTGAGCGAAATGCTGAGCGATCTGGAAAACGCACTGCTGTGATTTTCTCAAAATTCTTCTTGCAATTTTGAAAAAACTCCGGTATAATACCTTCCGTTAAGAATACAAAAAGCCGGCTTACAAAGCGTGAAATCCTGAGGGAAAGCTACCCCTCAACGGTTTCACGCTTTTTTGTTTGCCCGAAAAGGAGGACCTATGAACCCGAAAAACAAACTGGCGGAAATGCCCGTCCGCCCCCTGCTGTACACCATGGCGGTACCGCTGATGCTGTCGCTGCTCATCCAATCGCTGTACAACATCGTGGATAGCATTTTTGTGGCGCATCTGTCCGAGAAGGCGCTGACCGCCGCTTCCCTTGTGTATGCCATCCAGTTTTTGATGATCGCCATCGGCGTGGGCACCGCCGTTGGTCTGAACGCCCTGCTCTCCCGCAAGCTGGGGCAGAAAAAGCCGGAGGAAGCCTGCCGTGCCGCCACCACCGGGCTGTTTCTGATGCTGGGTACTTCACTGGTGTTTACGCTGGTGGGGCTGCTGTTCTCGAACCAGATCGCCGTTGCCCTGACGGGCGACCCGGAACTGCAGCAGCTCTGTCGGGAATACCTCTCGGTGAATCTCGTGTTCTGCTGGGGCATCTTTTTACAGACCTACGGGCAGCGGCTTTTGCAGGCCGTGGGTGATACTGTGCTGTCCATGGTTTCCCTCATCATCGGCGCAGTGGTCAACATTATTCTCGACCCCATTATGATCTTTGGCCTGCTGGGCTGCCCGGCCATGGGAATCCGGGGCGCAGCCATTGCCACCGTCATCGGGCAGCTCATCGGTGCAGCGGCGGCGCTGTGGTTCAACCGGGTCAAAAACCCGGTCATCCACGTCCGGCTAAAGGGCTACCGTTTCCTCTGGCAGGATGTGGCCGACATCTACCGGGTGGGGCTGCCCACCATCGTGATGCAGGCCATTGGCAGCGTGATGACCTTTGCGATGAACAACATCCTGATTGCCTTTTCCAGCACCGCCGTTGCGGTGTTTGGTGTTTACTTCAAGCTGCAAAGCTTTGTGTTTATGCCCATTTTCGGCCTGAACAACGGCATGGTGCCCATCATCAGCTACAACTATGGTGCCCGCAGACCGAACCGTGTGAAAAAGACCATCAAGCTGGCGGTGTGCTACGCCGAAGGCATCATGCTGGCAGGCTTCTGCATCTTCCAGTTCGCACCCCGGCAGGTGTTGAGCATCTTTGCCGCCAGCGACGCCATGCTGGCCATCGGTATCCCGGCCATGCGCATCATCTGCCTGCATTTCCTGCTGGCGGGCGTCAGCATCGTGCTCAGCTCGGTCTTTCAGGCGCTGGGCAACGGCGTCTTCAGTCTGATCGTTTCGGTCTGCCGCCAGCTGTTCGTGCTGCTGCCGGCAGCGTGGCTGCTGGCACAGAGCGGCAGTGTCAACAATGTCTGGTGGGCCTTCCTCATTGCGGAATTTGTCAGCATCCTGATGAGTCTGGCCTTCTATGCCCGTATCAACAAGACCACCATCGCACCCCTGTACCACTGACCCGGGTGCGGGCAGCGGCCCTGCAAACGAAAGGAACGTGATCTCTATGGTAAAAAAGCTGAAGTGGAACCTGATCCTCATGAGCCTGCTGTACGTCGGGCTGGGCATTTTTCTGGTCATGAAGCCCGGCACGGCGCTGAACATCGTCTGCTACGCGCTGGGCGGCGTGGTGCTGGCCTGCGCAGCGGTGCAGCTGATCCGCTACTTCGTGGTGGAGCGCGGGGTGTTCCAGAGCCAGCTTACCCTGATCTCCGGCCTTATCTGCCTTGCACTGGGTGTTTTTCTGCTGCTGCGCAGCGATATCGTGGTAAGTATCCTGCCCATCGTGTTCGGCCTGTTCGTCATCTTTGACGCCATTGGCCGGGTGCAGAACGCCTTGGACCTGCGCCGCTGCGGCTACGACAGCTGGAAGGGCTTTCTGCTGCTGCCGGTGCTCAGCGTGGTGCTGGGCATCATCCTGATCGCAAACCCCTTCGGCGCCATGGAAACGCTGGTGATGGCCATCGGCGTCATCCTGATCGTGGAGGGCGCCATCAACCTGCTCAGCGCTCTGTACACCGTGCTGGCGGTGCGCCGCTTTGCCAAGCTGCACCCTGAAACGCAGTCCGTACTGGAAAGCATTACCGGTGAGGACCTGAACGGCGACGGCGTTGTCGCCCCGGACGTGACCCGCACCGATGCAGAAGCCACTGCCGTGGAGCTGGACCATGTGGACGAGAACGCCACCGTGGAACAGGAGAAGCGGGAGTAAGGAATAAACCCTCTCAGGTGCTCCCGGAGGGAGAGCCAAGCCGTAAAGTTTGGATTAGGCGCAATGAGAAAGTTTACGCCGTGACGGAGAGGGCAAGCACATTCCACCAAATCATAAATGAGTAAATCTATAACAAGAAAAGGAACAAAATCATGGAAAAGTACGATCTGATCATCGTGGGTGCGGGCCCTGCCGGCATCTTTACCGCTGTGGAGCTGCTGCGCCACGGCAGCAAAAAGAAGATGCTGCTGGTGGAAAAGGGCAAGCCGGTGGAAAAACGCCACTGCCCCAAGGCAGAGGTAGGCCACTGCGTCAACTGCCGCCCCACCTGCGCCATCACCACCGGCTTTTCCGGTGCGGGCGCGTTCTCGGACGGCAAGCTGAGCCTTTCCTACGAGGTAGGTGGCGACCTGCCCACCCTCATCGGGGAGGAGTTTGCGCAGGAACTCATCGACTACACCGATAAGATCTATCTGGAGTTTGGTGCCGACCCCCATGTGGAGGGCATCTACACCGGTGAGGACATCAAGGAGATCCGCAAAAACGCCATCCATGCGGGTCTGAAGCTGGTGGACTGCCCCATCCGCCATCTGGGTACCGAGAAGGCACAGGAGCTGTATCTGGCCATCCAGAACTATCTGGCAGACAACGGCGTGGAGATGCGCTTCAATACCGAGTGCGAGAACATCATTCTGGAAGAGGAAGGCTGCAAGGGTGTGCTGCTGAAGGATGGCGATGACCTGCTGCCCGTGTATGCGGACGAGGTGGTCATCGGCACCGGACGCCGTGGCGCAGACTGGCTGGAAAAGCTCTGCGCAGAGCACCACATCGCCCATAAGCCCGGCACGGTGGACATCGGCGTCCGGGTGGAGCTCCCCGCCGAGGTGTTCGCCCCCATCACCGACGAGCTGTACGCGGCCCTTCAGGGCAAGCACGTCTGCGTGGTGCGCAGCCACACGGATAGCAGCGGCAATGTGACCACTGCCGAGCTGTCCGCTACGCTGGGCGGCACCAAGGGCAATTATGTCCTGACCTTCCAGACGGACAAGGCCTCCGCGTTCGCTATCGTCTCCTATGAGACGGTGTCCTCCGGGTACTACTACGGCGGAAGCGGTACGGCCGACAGCGGCAAGACCGACTCTGCCAACACGGCGGACGACAGCCAGATGGTCATTTGGCTGGGCAGCGCGGTCATGGCGGCGGCAGCTGTCGTGGTGCTGACCCGCAAGCAGAAGCGCGTGAGCAAGTAACAACGAAACAGCCAACGCAGAGGCGCGAAAGCGCCTCTGCGTATGGCGCTTTTATGAGGAATGAGAGATATGAAGAAAAACCACCGATTTTGGCTGTTGGCGCTGGCGCTGTCCCTGCTGCTGACCTGCGCCGCCTGCGGAAAAAAGACCGTATCGTACGCCCCCGGCAACATTCCCACGGCAACGCAGGAGCAGACCACGGACACCAGGAAGGACGACACAGCTGAAACGGGCACCACCAAGGCTGACGGTAAGCAGGACGCGGCAAAGACTGAGGATAAGACCGCAGACGACAAGAAGTCTGACGAGCAGAAGCCGGCTGGTGAAGCCAAAAAGACCGAGGAGGACACCAAAAAGCAGGAGGAAGCCAAGCGCCTGGAGGAGCAGAAGCGGCTGGAAGAAGAGAAGAAACAGCAGGAGCAGGCGCAGCAGCCCGCTGTGCCGGGCCCCGATCCCACGCCTGCACCTGACCCTACGCCGGCGGCATCCGTATCGCTGTACATCTCCTGTGCCACGGTGCTTGATAATATGGACAAGTGCTCCGACAGCGTGAAGGGCCTTATCCCCGCCGACGGCGTGATCCTGTCCACCACGGTGACCATCACCGAGGGTGAGTCTGTCATGTCCGTACTGAAGCGGGCCTGCGGTGACGCGGGTATCCCGGTGAGCTCCAGCGGCAACTATGTCAGGGGCATCAACGGCCTGTTCGAAAAGAACGTAGCCAGGAGCTCCGGCTGGATGTACTGTGTGGGGGGAACCTTCCCCAGCTATGGCGCGGACAGCTATACGCTCTCCGGCGGCGAGAGTATTCAGTGGCTCTACACCTGTAATATGGGTGCAGACGTGGGCAATACCTACATGGGCTGACAAAAGGGCGGCTTTTGCCGCCCTTTTTCCGCACGCAGGATTGACGTATCCCCTGGCGGCAGGGTATAATCAAAAGGTTAAGACATCATGTATGCAGGAGGTGATCCCATGGACGATACGCTGCGCACTTGCCATCCGGCGGTGAGCTTTGCCTATTTCGCCCTGGTCATCGCCTGCGCGATGCTGCTGATGCACCCGGTGTGCCTGGTTCTGTCGACGCTGGGCGGCGGGTGGTATGTCGCCCGTCTGCTGGGCGGCAAGGGCCTGCGCCGCCACCTGCTGTGGCTGCTGCCTATGGCCCTCCTGGCGGCGGCCCTGAACCCGGCCTTTGTCCACCAGGGCGTCACCATTCTGGCTTATCTGCCCTCCGGCAATCCCCTGACGCTGGAGAGCCTGCTCTACGGTCTGGCCGCCGGCGCCATGCTGGGCGCCGTGGCGCTGTGGTTCGTCTGCGTCACCGATGTCATCACCTCGGACAAGGTGGTGTACCTCTTTGGCCGCGTCATCCCGGCGCTGTCGCTGCTGCTGAGCATGATCCTCCGCTTTGTGCCCCGCTTTGTCCGGCGGCTCCGCGCCGTGGCGCAGGCCCAGCGGCATCTGGGCCGTGATACCCAGACCGGCGCCCCGGCCCGGCGCGTCAGAAGCGCCCTTCGTGTGTTCTCCATCGTTGTCACCTGGAGCCTGGAAAGCGGGCTCATTACCGCCGACAGTATGCGCTGCAGGGGCTATGGCCTGCCGGGGAGGACATCCTTCTCCCTCTACCGCTTTGACCGGCGTGACGGTGCCGTCGCCCTCTGGCTGGCCTTCTGCGGCCTGTATCTGCTGGGCGGCGGTCTGGCCGGCGGCCTGCGCTTTCAGTATTACCCCATGCTGCTCAGCGGCCCCGTCACACCGCTGACGGTCAGCTTTTTCGCCGTTTACGGCCTGCTCTGCTTTACGCCGGTGCTGCTGGATGCCCTGTCCCGGCGCCGCTATCTCGTCCGGAAAGGAGGGACTCCCCGTGCCTGAACTGCTGCGTTTGGAGCATTTTGGCTTCACCTACCCCCAGCAGCCCTGCCCCGCGCTGGCGGATGTGTCCCTCACGGTCCGTCAGGGCGAGTTCTGGGTCCTCTGCGGCGCCTCCGGCTGCGGCAAGACCACGCTTCTCCGCCAGCTGAAGCCCGCCCTGCGTCCCCACGGTGCGGC